>Ga0074045_10000311_pt1 | contig 47415 bp, 37 predicted proteins | sample BogForMeECP23OM2_FD_94442 | JGI IMG/M metagenome (GOLD analysis project Ga0074045, IMG submission 94442) | Bog forest soil microbial communities from Calvert Island, British Columbia, Canada - Bog Forest MetaG ECP23OM2 | ecosystem: Environmental > Terrestrial > Soil > Wetlands ... | reverse complement strand
CCTGCCGTGACGCTCTTCAGGGTGAAACGGCCCTTACCCCTGCCAAGGCCTATCCTGCCAAGTTCATCAAAGGTATAAATGAAATAGGGGAGATAGTCGACTGCCTTGCCGATAAGAACAAGACCGAAAGATAGCTCCTCGCCCGGTCCATACATGCGGCTATCCTCCTCAGGAGGTTCGATGATAAAGGGATGAGGAGCTGTTGTATACTTCCTCATGATTGTTGTTCCCGGAGGAGGAGGTGTCTCGAAGATGTAGGAATAGATACACCGCTCTCTCAGCAGGCATTCGGCACAGGTTTCCTTTTTGATAGTACACAGGACGCGTCTGAATGCATGGCCAAAGCCACCGCGAAAGGTTGACCCCTTGTAGATGGGGAGAAATAAGGAGTCGTCGGGCAATATGGTAAATTGGAACCTCCCGGCCCGTATCTGAACAGATTCCATTCCGGAAAAACTTAAGTTCACCCCTCAAACCCCCTCTGAACTCGCGTTCAGTAACAATAACAGGGGGGTATTTTTCTGTCAAGGAATAGCGCCCCAGTGCCAGTACACCATGAAATAACCCAAAACAGTTGGGAGGGACATGGGTATAAGTTTGCGGTAAAATCTTAGACGATTTCTTCCTCAAAAAAAAATAAAAATGCTGCCGCTACGGGCTTGTTGAATCCATTATGGAAGAACAGAGCTATATACAAGGACATGCCTTTGGGTGTCACTTCAAATTGAACAATACTCTCATGAAAGATCTGATCGCAGAATATTTAAGGGAGGCATCGAGAAGTATGACTGATCCGCTTGCTTGACAGTTATTTTGGGTAACCAACGTCCTTGGCGAGTCCCGCTGGTGTTGATTACGGGTGTACTGGTTAAAAGTTGAGTCCTTTTGAGACTATCACTTTCAGGGAGAAGGGGTGAATCATTTTTACCTCTGAAATGTATTTCTTTTGACAATAAGAAACAAGTTGTCGGTGCTATCCTCAAGGTAAGGCAAGACCTAATCGTACACTGTCGGGCAGGTTATGTAAGGTCAACTGCAAATAATAGCACAGAATGAAATACCTATATTATGGATGTGCGCACTTGCCGGCCGCGCCTTCCCTATAAAAAACTGACAGTGAAACAGTATGTTACCTAAACCCTTCTCAAAGAGGTTTTATATAAAAGTATCAATGTGTTATAATAGCCGATAATTTATTGAAAAGTGAGGAAATGAATGTTGCAGCCTAAGGTATCGATCAGCATAGAAGAAGAGATGAAAGTCAGCTATCTTGATTACGCCATGAGCGTAATAATCGGCAGGGCGTTGCCTGAAGTACGGGACGGGCTGAAGCCGGTACAGCGGAGAATACTCTATGCCATGTTCAGGGAAGGGCTTCTCCCAAATAAGAAATACTCAAAGTGCGCCGGTGTTGTGGGCGAAGTTTTGAAAAAATATCATCCTCATGGCGACTCCGCTGTTTATGACGCACTGGTGCGGCTGGCACAGGATTTTAATATGAGGTACGTCCTTGTGGACGGGCAGGGCAATTTCGGCTCTATTGACGGCGACCCTGCAGCTGCCTACAGGTATACCGAAGCGCGGCTCGCAAAGATTTCGGAAGAACTTCTTGCTGATATAGATAAGGAAACGGTAGCTTTTACTCCTAATTTCGATGAAACTACTGAAGAGCCTGTAGTACTGCCGACAAGGGTCCCCAATCTCCTTGTCAACGGCTCTGCAGGTATTGCCGTAGGTATGGCCACAAATATCCCGCCCCATAATCTCGGGGAGGTTGTGGACGGCTTGACTATGTTGCTTGAGAACCCCCAGGTCACTGTCAACGAGTTGATGGGGGCAATAAAAGGTCCCGATTTTCCAACCGGCGCTATTATTCACGGTACTCAGGGCATCGTGAATGCCTATACCACGGGGAGGGGTTTGATTAAAGTGCGCGCCAAGGTATTGATTGAACGCGAAGCCCGCGGCAATGAAAGCATCATTGTCAGTGAACTTCCTTACCAGGTCAACAAGGCGCGTCTTATTGAAAAAATCGCTGAGCTGGTCCGTGAGAAACGTATTGAGGGCATCTCTGATATAAGGGACGAATCCGACAGGGACGGCATACGGGTAGTTATGGAGATAAAGCGCGGAGAGATGGCGCAGGTGATCCTCAATAATCTATACAAACACACGGCAATGGAATCCACATTCGGCGTCATTATGCTTGCGATTGTGGAAGGGAAGCCCCTTGTCCTGACGCTTAAGGAGATGCTGGACAAATTTCTGCAGCACCGCAGGAATGTAATTCTCTTAAGGACGCGCTTCGAATTGAGGAAGGCTGAAGAAAAGGCGCATATCCTCGAAGGTCTCAAGATAGCGCTGGACCACCTCGATGAAATCATCAGTCTTATCAGACGGTCAAAGACACCTGAGGATGCCAGAACAGGTCTAATGACCAAATACCCGCTGTCCCAGATCCAGGCGCAGGCGATCCTGGATATGCGCCTGCAGCGTTTGACCGGACTTGAGCGTGATAAAATCATAAAGGATTACGAAGAAACGCTGAAAGAGATAGAAAGATTGAAGGCAATACTCGGCAGTGACGCCCTAGTATGGAAAATTGTTAAGGACGAGCTTGTCGAGGTCAAAAGCAAATTCGCTGACGAGAGAAGGACCGATATTGTCCCTGAGACGGCTGATCTGACGATAGAGGACCTTATCACAGAAGAGGAAATGGTCATAACGGTGTCCCATAATGGATACATTAAACGGAATCCTCTGTCGATATACAGAAGCCAGCGCCGGGGAGGCAAGGGTTTGACCGGCATGGAAACCAGGGAAGAGGATTTTGTTGAACAGCTCTTTATAGGGTCTACCCACGACCACATGCTGTTTTTCAGCAACAATGGGAGGCTCTATTGGCTGAAAATATACCAGATACCCGAGGCTGGACGGGCGGCAAAGGGCAAGGCGCTTGTAAACCTCCTCTCTCTTTCAGAGGGAGAACGGATTACGACAGCTCTGAATGTCAAAGATTTTAACGATGGGTATCTGGTGATGTTTACCAAGGCGGGCATTGTGAAAAAGACAAAGCTCAGCGAATACAACAACCCGAGGGCCAAAGGAATAATAGCGGTGACACTTGACGAAGGCGATGAGCTTATTGTTGTTAAGAAGACCTCGGGAAATAATGACATTATTATTGGCACAAAGCGAGGGCTCGCCGCCAGGTTTGAGGAAGATGACGTCAGGTCCGTCGGGCGGACCGCCAGGGGCGTCATAGGTATCCGGCTGGGAAAGGACGATGAAGTTGTTTCCGCCAATGTGGTCGAGGAGAGAATGAGCCTTTTAACTGTAACGGAAAAAGGCCTTGGCAAGAGGACCGAAATCGGGGAATATCCTGTTCATGCCCGCGGCGGGAAAGGAGTTATTTCAATTAAGGTGGTGGAGAGAGGAGGCAATGCGGTTGGGCTCCTCCAGGTAAAAGATGAGGATGAGGTGGTCCTTATCACTAACGCCGGAAAATTAATAAGGACCGTTGCGGGCAAAATTTCGTTGCTCGGAAGAAATACTCAGGGAGTGAAACTTATGGATCTGGAGGCTGAAGACCGGATCGTAAGCATAGGAAGGGTAGCTGAAGATTGAAAAAGGCCGAGCGATGGGCAATGCTTTTTATAGTCGGCATTTTGGGCTTTAACTGGCCGTTTATCGGGATATTTAACAGAGGAGTAGCGGCCTACCTGTTTCTTTTTTGGCTTGTCTTTATTATTCTGGGGGCCGTAACCGGCTTCCACGCCTTCTGAGGTGGCCCACCAGCATTGTGTTTACTCCCTATAACCTGTTTCTTATAGTAGTAGGTTATCTTATGCTCCTCTTCGCTGTCGCCTATTATGCGGAGCGGAAAGAGAAGTCCGGGAAAAGCATTGTTAATAACCCCTATATTTATTCCCTTTCCCTTGCTGTTTATTGCACTTCCTGGACTTTTTACGGCAGTGTAGGCAAGGCCGCCACCTCGGGGCTCTCATTCCTTCCCACTTACCTGGGTGCTACCCTAATGGCATCCATTTGGATGATCGTGCTCAGGAAAGTGGTGAGGACCGCAAAGGCCAACAGAATTACCACTATATCGGACTTTATCGGTGCGCGCTACGGCAAATCGCTGGCACTTTCAGCCCTTGTTACTATTGTGGCGGTGGCTGGTATTACGCCATATCTCGGCCTGCAAATCAAAGCTATCACCGCCACTTTCGCCCTGATATCGGGCAATAAAGGCGGCAGTGTAGCCGCCGGCCTGGTCATTACCTTTATCCTCGGCACTTTTGCCATCATTTTCGGGGCACGGCGCCTTGATTCATCTGAAAGGCATGTAGGCCTGGTTTTCGCCATCGCATTTGAGTCCATCGTAAAACTCGCTGCTTTTATCTTTGTCGGGATTTTTGTGACCTTCAGCCTTTTTAAAGGCCCCGGTGATATTTTAAACAGGATTCAGTCGCCCTCTAATGAGGCCCTTCTCCTTCTTGGTCCAGGTACGGGTACCGGATATTTTGAATGGTCTTCCCTTATTTTCCTTTCCATGATGGCCGTAATGTTCCTGCCACGGCAATTTCAGATGGCAGTGGTGGAGAATTACAACGAAGACCATATCAGGAAGGCAACATGGCTTTTCCCGCTGTATCTGCTGTTGATAAATGTCTTTGTCCTTCCTATAGCCTTTGGCGGGATACTGATAGCCGGCAACGCAACGGCGGCCGATTATTTTGTGCTTACCCTTCCTTTGACGCACGGCGCCAGGTACTTGTCCCTTTTTGCCTTTATAGGAGGGTTTTCCGCAGCGTCAAGCATGATTATTGTCGAAACTCTCGCATTAAGCACAATGGTGATGAACAGTATTATTATGCCTGTGTTTATAAACTTTCATGATGCGCCCCGGTTTCCTACGGTGATACTGAATATGAAGCGGCTGGTAATTATGGTCATCGTCTATATAGGGTATTGGTTCACCACGTCTGTTGGCGGGCTTTACAGCCTTGTGGATATGGGGCTGCGATCATTTGAAGCGGTAGCGCTTTTTGCCCCCGCGTTTTTTTTGGGTCTTTACTGGAAACGGGGCACCAAGGCAGGAGCGATCGCAGGTCTTACTGCCGGCTTCAGCATCTGGTTTTATACCCTTATAATGCCTGCGCTGATAGAGGTGGGCATTGTAAAGAATATCGGGCTTGTCGCAGCAATGACCGGTTCCAGGATGCTGAATCCCGACAGCATGTTCGGTATCAGCGGTCTCGGCAAATGGGGCAATACGCTCTTCTGGGGCATGCTTGCCAATGTGATGTTTTATTTAGGGGTATCAGTTTTTACGCGCCAGACGAAAGAGGAGGAACTGCAGTCCCTGATCTTTGTTGAATCCTATGAAAAGGCGAGAGACCTTGCGCGAGGGGGCTCTTATTCCATCAACGATATTGAGGAAGTCCTCACCCAATGCCTTGGCAGGAGTGATGCCGGCAATGCTGTCGCCAATTTTTTACTGAATAAGAACAAAAAACGCAGCGAACTCACCCCAAATGACATTTATGAACTGAGGAACGATGCTGAAACAGTGCTTGCCGGTGCAATCGGCTCTTCCATGGCGGCAATTATTTTTGAAGATAAGCTGGCGCTGACCGAAGACGAACGGGGAGTGCTTTCAGAATCAATCAAAAGCATTACTGAAACCCTGCGGCTGTCCCGCAAGGAATTGGCTGACGCCAATAAAGAGCTGTCGTATCTCAAGGAATTCAGCGAAAACATTATTGAAAGTGCGCCGATCGGCATCGCTACCGTAGATGTTCTTATGAGGGTCAATTACTGGAACAGGTCCATGGCTGCGATTACAGGTATAACCAGGGATGAGGCCTTCAACAAAGCAATAACGGTCCTGCTGCCCTGGCTGCCGGTAAACACTCTCCTGAAGAATGAAGAAAATGAAGAGTTCGCCGAGACCGAAGAAAGGTTGACCTTCAAGATAAATATGAGTCCTTTCAAGGACCCTTCTGGAGGCTATGTGGTCATCCTTGAGGATATAACTGAGAAGCAAATGATGGGGGAACAACTGCAGCAGGCATCAAAGCTTGCCAGCATCGGCAAACTGACTGCTGGAATATCCCATGAGATAGGTAATCCGCTCGCTTCAATCTCATCGCTCGTTCAAGAGCTGAGGGCCTCGGACCTGGACACGCCTGAGGAAAGGGAATTCAGGGGCGAATCTCTGAAAACGATAAATAACCATATCGAGAGAATAGCGACAATAGTGAGAAGCCTCGGAGATTTTGCGCGGACATCATCTAGAAAAAAAATAGCATGCGCTGTCCCCGATATTCTTGAACGGACTCTCAGCCTGGTGAAATACGACAAGAGGTTCAGGGACCTAAGGCTGACTATAGAAATATCGAAGGTCCCCAGCATACTCGCTAATCCTGAACAGATGCAGCAGGTTTTTCTTAATCTCATGTTTAATGCAGTTGATGCAATGCCGCAGGGAGGCAGCCTTGCCATCACGGCCAGGCAGGAAGGAGCTTTTTTAACAATTGTTTTTACCGATACAGGACCAGGGATTGAAGAAACCGCAATAGACAAAATATTCGATCCCTTTTTTACTACGAAGCCGCTGGGCAAGGGCACCGGGCTGGGGTTAAGTATCTGTTATGGTATAATCAGGGAGCATAAAGGGACCATTGATTTCTCAAGCAAAAGGGGAGAAGGAACGTCGTTTACAATACGGCTTCCGCTGAAAAGTGATGGCTGAGAGATTGCTTATCGTTGAGGATGAAGATACCCTGTGTGAGTCCCTTAAGAGGGTTTTTTTAAAAGAGCGATACGAAGTTGATGTGGCAGGAAGTGCTGAGGCAGCAATTGGTCTGCTTGGGAATGGATATTACAGCCTGATCATCAGCGACATTATTCTGCCCGGCATGAACGGCATAGAACTCCTGAAGCGTATAAAGGAAAAAATACCCGACCAGCTTGTTGTTATTATGACTGCATATGCCTCGCTGGAAACTGCTATAGAGGCCCTCAGGGCCGGCACTTACGATTATGTCGTCAAGCCGATTATCCACGAGGAGATAAAGCAGATTGTAAAAAACGCCCTGACACAGAAGGCACTAAAAACAGAGAATATTTTTCTCAGGAAGCAGCTCGAAAGAGAGTATGATTTCAGCAGAATAATCGGGGAAAGCACCGCGATAAAGAAGATCATCAACGAGGTGAAGAAGTTTGCGGATGCGAAGAGCAATGTGCTCCTCCTCGGAGAAACCGGCACCGGCAAAGAATTGATTGCCCGGGCCATTCACTTTAACAGCAAGAGAACGGACAAGCCATTTGTTCCCATAAACTGCAGCGCTATTCCTGAGAACCTTCTGGAATCAGAACTTTTCGGCCATGTGAAAGGGGCGTTTACCGGAGCAATAAGTTTTAAAAAAGGGATACTTGAGGAAGCCAATGGAGGTACAGTATTCCTGGATGAAATAGGCAATTTGAGCATGGGGCTGCAGTCAAAACTGCTCAGAGTTCTGGAGGATTATCAGGTACGACCAGTCGGCGGAACACAGAGCGTCAAAATCGACCTTCGCTTTATTTGTGCAACAAACAGGGACCTGGATGCTGCTGTAAAGGATGGGGTGTTCCGGGAGGACCTCTTTTACAGGATCAATGTTATCTCGATCAAGTTGCCGCCCCTGAGGGAAAGAAGAGATGATATAGAGTCTCTCGTCAAATATTTCTTCCGGAAATATTCTGAAGATTTGGGCAAGCCTGTAAAGCAAATAGGGGCTGAAACGATACAACTGCTTATTGACTACAACTGGCCGGGGAATATCAGAGAATTGCAGAACATAATTGAACGCGCCATTCTCATAGCTGATGACGACGTTATAAGTGCCGAACACCTGCCCGACAACGTGAAAATGAAGAGACCCTTTACGCAGGAAGTGCTGGAGGACAGGCTTTCTATCGAAGAATATGCCAAGACAGTTATTCAGAGATACCAGCATGAATGTACGGAACAGCAACTCGCAGAGATGCTCGGAATTACAAGAAAGTGTTTATGGGAAAAGAGAAAACGATGGGGGATCAACAGATTCTGAAAGTGAAGCCGTCAATTTTGTAATTTTTTTTTGGAAGCCCACCCTGCCCGTTACCTTTTGTAGCATTACTGCCGATATATTACTTTAAGTTACACGGGCGGCACTAAAAAAAAGACCCTATTTTCTAGAAACCCTTTGATTTAAAGCCCATACCTATGATTTTCAAACGTTGGCACCTTACTTGCTTTTTTTAAAATATGCTTTTTGAGGATGTGATTATTGAGGATGTGATTAATTTTTTAAAGAAAACTCCGCCCTTTCAGTTTTTGGATGAGGCTGTTATAAGAGAGGTTGGAGGCAGCATATCAATGGAATTTTATCCACAGGACAGAGTTATTTTGCGACAGGACGGACCTGCAAGTGATTCCCTAAGGATCATAAAAAAAGGCGGAGTGAAAATCTCCTTAAGATCAAACGATGGCGAGGACATTGTCATAGATTGCCGGGGTGAAGGAGAGAGCTTCGGTCTTGTTTCTCTTATGGGAAAGGAGAAGCAGAAGACAACAATTGTAGCTATTGATGATACTGTATGTTATCTGCTCGACAAGGAAAAAGTTTTTTCACTCATCGATTCCCAGCCGGCGTTTACCGAATATTTTTTACAGACCCATTTTACAAAATACATGGACAAGACCTGCAGTGAAATGCGCAACAGGAGTTCTTTTTACGGTGGCAGCGACCATATTCTGCTGACAACACATGTGGGGGAAATCGCGAATAAAGAGGCCATCACTGTCAGCGATGGAGCAACCATACAGGAGGCTGCCCAGGGAATGTCTCAGCATAGAATCAGTTCGGTTGTGATTGTGGACGACAACAATCTTCCAGTGGGTCTTGTAACAGACAGGGACTTACGGGAGAAAGTCGTTGCAAGAGGACGGAATCCGGGTGAGACAGTAAAGAATATTATGAATCTGCCGCTTATAAGGGTTGATGCAAAGGATTATTGTTTTGAGGCAGTGCTCAAAATGCTGAAATACAATGTTCACCACCTGCTTGTCATAAAAGACGGTGCCCTCAGGAGCGTTGTAACCAATCATGATCTCTTGCTGCTTCAGGGGAAATCGCCTCTTTCGCTGGCAAAAGATATAGAAAGCAGGCAGACCATCGAAGGTCTGCAGTCGGTCTCCAACAAGATTAACCATCTTGTTGGATTTTTACTTAAAGAGGGGACTAAGGCATGCAATATAATGAAGATTGTCTCTGAACTCAATGACCGCCTGACTAAAAAGGTGCTTAAGATTGCGGAGCGGAGATTCGGTCCCGCGCCTGTCCCCTATTGCTGGATAGTTTTGGGAAGCGAAGGCCGCAGGGAACAGATATTCAGGACCGATCAGGACAATGCGCTAATATATGAGGATGCGGCCACAGCGGACCAGGAGGCAGCAGTTTCCCATTACTTCCTGGAGTTTACCGCATTTGTGAATGAAGGCCTCGAAAAATGCGGCTTTACCTCTTGTCCGGCCCGGTACATGGCGAGCAACTCTCAGTGGCTCCAGCCTCTGAAAGTGTGGAAGAAATATTTCTCGGACTGGATATCCACGCCGACAGCAGATGCAGTATTGAAGTCGCTTATATTTTTTGATTTCAGGCCGCTCTATGGTGAGTTTTCACTTGCGGAAGAATTGCGTTCATATCTTACAGATATTATTGAGGGGCAGAAAGTGTATCTGGGACATCTTGCGAACACAGTGGTGAAGAACAGGCCTCCCCTGGGATTTCTGAAGTCTTTCGTTGTTGAAAAGAGCGGAGAGCATAAAGATGAACTGAATATTAAGATCAAGGGCGTAGCGCCGCTTGTTGACATTGTCAGGCTGTTTGCGCTTGAGCGAGGGGTGAAAGAGACCTCAACACTCGAAAGGATCGGAGCGTTGAGAGATAAGCACACGATACTCAAAGAATATGCGGATGAGATCGAGCATGCTTTCGAGTTCATTACACTGCTCAGGGTCCACCACCAGGCTGAGTTACTGCAGGAAGGCAAGGCGATTGACAATTTTATTAATCCCAATAAACTCAGCAACCTTGAGAAAAAAACCGTTAAGGACGCCTTCCATTTGATCGCAAGGCTTCAGGACTCAACCATTGAGCGGTACAAGGCCTTTATGTGGTAAAGCGCACATGGCATGTATTGAAATCTTGCAAGGAACAAAGAGATGGGGGCAGCCGGGATGAAAGAGAACATAACGGCGGGAAAGTTCTGCTCTGTGATTCCATGCTCAGTAAAGGGGGTGATTGGCCGAAATCTCTTTTTTGGGGAAGACAGTTAGACTTTTTTGGGAAATACGATCGAGGATGTTGCACAAATTTATATCCTGTAAGGAGGACAAAATGACATCAGAAGAAAATAAAGTGCCGGCCAAAGCATGGGTAGTCACTTTCGCGGGAACGGCAATAAACCTGTGTCTCGGAATTCTTTATGCATGGAGTGTCTGGGCCAAGGCATTGATCAGTGTAAAACAAGCAGGCCAGCCTATGACCGGGATCAATGAGGGTTGGACTTACCTTACCAATGCGGAGGCAGCTACCCCATTTTCCCTATGCGTCATTATTTTTGCAATATTTATGATTGCCGGGGGGCGTATCCAGGACAAGTATGGGCCCAAAGTGGGCGCTACACTCGGTGGGCTATGCCTTGCGGCAGGATGCATACTCGCCGGTTTGATGAAGAGTTATTCCGGCCTCATTATCGGCTTCGGTGTTCTCGGCGGCATTGGCATGGGTATAGGTTATGCAGCTCCTACCCCTGCTGCACTAAAGTGGTTTGGTCCCCATAAACGCGGATTGATTGCAGGTCTGGTTGTCGGCGGGTACGGCGGCGCAGCGCTTTATATTGCGCCACTGGCACAAAACCTGATCGACAGCTATGGTATTTCCGGGAGTTTTATCGCCCTGGGTATTTTATTTGCTGTTGTTGTTGTTATTGCCGGACAGCTCCTCTCATGGCCGCCTGCGGGATATGTACCGCCAGGCGCCAAAGGAGTAACTGCTGTATCAGCTGCGGCCACGGCAAAGAAGCAGTCAACACACGACTGGAGTGCAGGGGAAATGGCGACTACATGGCAGTTCTATGCACTGGTCGTCCTGTTCATAGGTTCGACTCAATCCGGCCTCCTGATTATTGCAAATGCAGCCGGGATCTTGGCGTCTACTGCAAAAGGGATACCCTTTTTTGCTTTAAATGCCTGGATACTGGTCTCTTTCGGCGGAGCTATCAATGCACTGGGCAGGATCGGCACAGGGTTGTATTCCGATAAAATCGGCCGGGCCAATGCATACACTTTAAACTGTATCGTTTCGGCCTTATGTCTCTTTGCAATGCCTTCCATCATCGCTTCCAAGAATGTTTTTTTACTGTTCCTGGCAGTAGGCATAGCATACTGGCAGTATGGCGGCGGACTTTCTCTTCTGCCGGCTTTTACGGCGGATTTTTACGGTGCGAAGAACCTCGGTTTCAATTACGGCCTGGTATTCATGGGGTGGGGCCTTGGGTTTTTTATGGCCAGACTGGCAGGAACGATCAAGGATATTACAGGCAGTCTCGATTATGCCTTCTATCTTTCGGCTGCGGTGCTGATTGTCGCGGTTTTCCTTTGCAGAATTACACAGCGACCTGCCTGGGCCTCAAGAGCTCAACAGGCAACAGGATGAAACGTGAGAATAACCGACGTTAATAAATTAACTAATAATTAAGGGGGGAAAAATCGTGAGCGAGAAAAAACCAGAAAAAAAAGAGGCACTCGAAACAACAGAAGCTGAAATTGCGGTGCATTGGGGTGAAGAGCAGTTTTTTTATCCTACAACAAAATTCATTGCTCAGGCGAACATGACGGATGAGGCCGTTTACGACAGGTTTTCGCTGAAGAACTTTCCAAACTGTTTCAAGGAATATGCCGATCTGCTCACCTGGTACGAGTATTGGCATACAATCCTCGATACCAGTGACGCACCATGTTTCAAGTGGTTTGTCGGAGGAAAGATCAATGCCAGCTACAACTGTATAGACAGGCATCTGCCCAAGAACAAGAACAAAACAGCAATCCATTTTGTCCCGGAACTCGAGACCGATAAAGTCGAGCATGTTACTTATCAGGAACTGTATGTGAGGGTGAACGAGTTTGCGGCCATCCTAAGGGATGAGTGCGGCCTTAAGGCGGGAGACAGGGTAACGCTGCACTTGCCGATGGTTGCGGAGCTGCCAATCACAATGCTTGCCTGCGCAAGGCTCGGCATTATACATTCCCAGGTCTTCGGCGGGTTCAGCGGACGGGCGTGCGCGGACAGGATCGTCGACTCAGGGAGCGAATATCTTATAACGATGGACTCCTATTACAGGAGCGGCCAGCTTATTGATCACAAGGAAAAAGCGGATATTGCTGTTGCAGACGCCGCGAAAGATGGTCAGAAGATTAAAAAGGTATTGGTATGGCAGCGCTATCCCGGCAAATATTCTGCCAAGACCCCGATGGTGGAGGGGCGCGATGTCTTTGTGAACGATCTGCTGAAGAAGTATTACGGAGCGCGTATCGATCCGGTGCCGATGCCTGCAGAAGCACCGCTTTTCCTGATGTATACCAGCGGCACAACCGGAAAGCCCAAGGGTGCTCAGCACAGCACCGGCGGTTATCTTGCTTATGTCGCCGGCACGTCAAAATATATACAGGACATCCATCCGGAAGATGTTTACTGGTGTATGGCCGATATCGGATGGATCACCGGGCATTCATATATTGTTTACGGCCCATTGGCATTATGCGCATCGTCTGTTATTTTCGAAGGCGTCCCGACATACCCTGATCCAGGCAGACCGTGGCGTGTTGCCCAGGACCTTGATGTCAACATCTTCCATACGGCGCCTACCGCCATCAGGGCTTTGAGAAAGGTCGGGCCGGATGAGCCTGCGAAGTATAAATACCATTTCAAGCATATGACTACAGTTGGAGAACCTATCGAGCCCGAAGTATGGAAGTGGTATTATCACGAGGTGGGTAAAAACGAGGCAGCTATCGTAGATACATGGTGGCAGACAGAAAACGGTGGATTCCTCTGCAGTACCATTCCTGCAATCAAGCCGATGAAGCCCGGCAGCGCAGGTCCGGGCGTGCCCGGCATTCACCCGATTGTTTATGACAATGACGGAAACGTAGTCCCGGCTGGCTCGGGCAAAGCGGGGAATATATGCATTCAGAACCCCTGGCCCGGAATGTTCCAGACTATCTGGGGTGACCGTGACCGCTTTGTCAAGACGTATTTTGAAAGGTACTGCAAGAACCCGAAGAGTAAAGACTGGAGAGATTGGCCGTACCTTACCGGTGATGCTGCTGTTGTGGCTGCCGACGGATATGTCCGTATCCTGGGCAGGATCGACGATGTTATCAATGTTTCCGGTCACAGACTTGGGACAAAGGAAATCGAGTCTGCTGCGATGACGGTTCCTGAAGTCGCGGAAGCTGCAGTTGTCCCGGTCAAACATGAAATAAAGGGAAAAGAACCTGATCTGTATGTTGCTTTGAAACCGGGGCTCAAGGGAGACGAGCAACTTGCCAAGAAAATATCAAATGCCATTATCACGGAAATCGGAGCTATTGCAAGGCCAAGAAAGGTCTGGATTGTGCCTGATATGCCGAAGACACGCTCGGGGAAAATTATGCGCAGAGTACTTGGCGCAATTTCCAACGGCACAGATGTGGGTGATGTTATGACATTGGCCAATCCCGAAATTGTCGAGTTGATCACAAAAATGGTGCAGGGAGAGGGCAAGGTCTAGTTTTAGAATCTGAAAACTAAACCGGGGTGATTACGCAAACGTACGAGTCAAATGGAAGGGGCTGGAGAAGTCTTTCCAGCCCCTCTCTTATCGGCAGGTGGAGATGACGCGCAAAACGAACATCCTTAATGATGCCGATTTCAAGTCCCTGTCAGGGCGGAAAAACACTATATCGCTGGTTCTCGCAGTACTGGAGTTGGTGCTCTATTTCGGGTTTATTGCGCTTATTGCTTTCAATAAGCCCTTCCTGTCTGCAAAGTTCTCCGGAGCCATTACCGTTGGTATACCTATTGCGATCGGCACGATCCTGCTTTCATGGGTGCTCACCGGGGTTTATATGTTGTGGGCCAACAAAAAATACTACATACTGGTAAAAAAAGTCAGAGATAAGGCAAGAGGTCAATAATGCAACTGGCAGCTATTGGGCACGCACACATCACATCAATGTTATTTTTTCTTTTTTTCGTAATCATGACCCTCTGTATTACTTACTGGGCTGCGAAGCGTACAAGGACCACCGAAGAATTTTATTCCGCCGGCAGGAGCGTTACAGGTTTTCAGAACGGACTTGCGCTTGCCGGTGATTATATGAGCGCCGCATCCTTTTTAGGCATAGCCGGCCTGGTTTCCACCAAAGGATATGACGGGCTTATCTATTCTGTAGGCTGGCTGGTCGGGTGGCCGATTATGATGTTTCTTATTTCCGAGCCGCTGAGAAATCTCGGGAAATATACGTTTGCCGATGTTGTAGCTTGCAGGTTTAAACAGCGGCCCATAAGGGCTGCGGCTGCTTCGGGTTCACTCATAACTATTCTTTTTTATCTGATTGCACAAATGGTGGGAGCTGGAACGCTTGTCAAATTCATATTCGGTGTGCCCTATGAAGCTGCGCTTGTCGTGGTGGGCGTACTGATGATTTCATACGTGCTTTTCGGAGGTATGCTTGCGACGACATGGGTCCAGATTATTAAAGCAGTATTGCTGCTCGGCGGAGCTACCATCCTTGTTTTGCTCACGCTCGCACAATTTGGATTCAGTTATGGCGAGCTTTTCGGGCAGGCCGCCAAAATGTACGGGGACAAATTCCTTGAGCCGGGCGGCCTGATTACAAGCCCCCTGGAGGCATTTTCACTCGGTCTGGCCCTTATGTTTGGAACAGCAGGGCTCCCTCACATTCTTATGAGGTTCTATACCGTGCCTGATATTAAGGAGGCGAGGAAGTCGGTCTTTTATGCAACCGGATTTATAGGCTATTTTTATATACTCACCGTCACTATAGGGTTTGGAGCAGCCGCCCTCGTTACCCAGAAGGTGATCATGGGCGTTGACAAGGGGGGCAACATGGCTGGTCCGCTCCTAGCAGAATTCCTCGGCGGAACGCCGTTCCTCGGGTTCCTGGCAGCGGTCGGTTTTGCCACTATTCTTGCGGTTGTTGCCGGACTTACACTGGCCGGGGCTTCGGCACTCTCGCAAGATCTTTATGTAGGTGTGGTGCGGCGCGGCGCTGCAGACGAAAAAGAAGAAGTGAAGGTTTCGAAGATTGCAACCATAGGACTCGGCGTAACTGCGATTTTTTTGGGGATACTGTTTAAGGGGCAGAATGTAGCGGTCATGGTCGGTTTTGCTTTTGCCGTTGCCGCAAGCGCTAATTTTCCTGCGCTGCTGCTGTCGCTCACCTGGAGGAAATTTACTACAATGGGGGCAGTGACAAGCCTCTATACAGGTCTAGTACTTGCTGCGGGTCTAATAATACTGGGTCCTGCCGTATGGATAGATGTTATTCACAAAGATGACAAGGCCGCACTTGAAAAACAGATAAAGGAGTTTGAAACAGGCTCGAAGCAGAAGATCGAGGCGCTCGAAAAACAGAAGGCTGCAGGAAGGAACCTGATGAAAATCGATGCCGCAATAGCCGGAGAAAAGAGGCTGGCAGACGCAAAGAGAAAAGAATTAAACGCCGCCATGCCGAAGGCGATATTCCCGATGAACAACCCTGCAGTGATATCAATGGGGGTTTCGTTCCTTACCGGTATTATTGTATCTCTCTTGTTGCCCGAGAAAGAGGCGCAAACGAGGTTTGACGATGAAAAGCTCCAGTATATGCAGATATCGGAATGAAATAATTGTGATTTGACATAATGTGACTGAAGGATTAGATTATAAGTTTATGAGTCTGTTGCTTATGCGCACATATCCTGCGATACTATATAAAAATTCTGAAAGAGGAGGAGCAACCAATGTCTGACGCAAGCAGCCAAGTATTAATGACTGAAGAAAGGACCTTCTCACCATCACCTGAATTCAGTAAAAATGCTCATATAAAGAGCTTCGCGGAGTATGAGAAGATATACAAGAGATCGGTGGAAGACACTGAAGGGTTCTGGGCTGAAATGGCTGAAAAGCAGCTTACCTGGTTTAAAAAGTGGGACAAGGTGCTTGACTGGAGCTTTGAAAAGCCCGAAATAAATTGGTTCAGCGGCGGCAAATTGAATGCGTCCTACAATTGTCTTGACAGGTTTATCAATACCCCGTCGAGGAACAAGGCCGCACTGATATGGGAGGCTGACGACGGAGGCTATAGAACCTATACTTATCAGCAGCTCTATTATGAGGTCAACAGGTTCGCCAATGTCCTTAAGAAACACGCAGTTAAGAAAGGCGATAGAGTCACGATTTACCTGCCCATGATACCTGAGCTTGCCATTTCAATGCTTGCCTGTGCGAGGATAGGAGCAATTCACAGTATCGTCTTCGGCGGTTTCAGCGCCAATGCGCTCCGGGACAGGATACAGGACTGCAAACCCACTCTCGTTATAACTTCTGACAGGGGGGTCAGGGGTGGCCGCCAGGCGCCTCTTAAGGCAAATTGCGATGTTGCCTTGCAGGAATGCCCAACTGTTGAAAAAGTGATAGTGGTAAAAAGAACAGACGGCATTGATATGGAGCCGAACAGAGACTTATGGTGGCATGATGAGATGAATGCCGCCGACATTGGAAATTATTGCAAGCCTGAAGAGATGGACGCGGAAGACCCTCTTTTTATCCTGTATACTTCGGGCTCAACCGGAAAACCGAAAGGGGTGCTTCATACGACAGGCGGCTATATGCTATATACGAACCTTACCTTCAAATGGATATTCGATTACCATGAGGGGGACATTCATTTCTGCACGGCAGATATAGGCTGGGTTACCGGACACAGTTACATTGTGTACGGACCGCTGAGTAACGGCGCAACAAGTCTAATGTTTGAGGGTATCCCTTCATACCCCAATCCAGGGAGATTCTGGGATATTTGCGACAAGCACAGCGTGAATATCTTTTACACTGCGCCCACTGCCATAAGGGCACTTATGAAAGAGGGCGAAAAATGGGTTGCAAAACACGACCTCTCTTCTTTGCGGGTGCTCGGGTCCGTTGGAGAACCGATCAATCCCGAAGCATGGATGTGGTATAACGTGCATGTAGGAAAGAGCAAACTGCCGATTGTCGATACGTGGTGGCAGACCGAGACCGGCGGCATTCTTATAACGCCGCTTCCCGGCGCAATGACCATGAAGCCCGGCTCTGCCGGCAGGCCTTTTCCCGGCGTAGTTCCTGCAATCCTGAAGGAGGATGGTTCACCCGCAGGTCCCAATGAGGGGGGCTATCTGGTGATTCTGAAACCCTGGCCCGGTATGATCCGGGGCACTTACGGAGACCCGGAAAATAAACGAATGAAAGAAATCTATTTCTCAAGGTTTGCCGGTATGTATTTAACAGGCGATGGGGCCCGCTGTGATGAGGACGGCGATTACTGGCTTATGGGAAGAATTGATGATGTAATCAACATTTCGGGCCACAGGCTTGGTACTGCTGAAGTGGAGTCAGCTCTGGTAAGCCACGAAGCGGTTGCCGAGGCGGCGGTGGTTGGGTTCCCGCATGATATTAAGGGTGAAGGGATTTACGTATATGTCACGCTCAAAGGCGGACAGCATCCATCTGAAGAGCTTAAGAAAATACTTGTAGGACATGTGCGTTCGGTCATCGGTCCCATAGCAAGTCCTGACAAGTTGCAGTTCGCACCGGGCCTGCCCAAGACCAGGAGCGGCAAGATCATGAGAAGAGTTCTAAGAAAGATCGCCGCAGGCGACATAGAAGAACTCGGCGATACATCGACGCTTGCTGATCCTTCGGTGGTGACCGATCTCGTGAACGGAAGGCTTTAGTTTATTTTTTAAGAAAATGTAACTTTCCGGCAAGAAAATACGTCTATAATAGTGTATATTTAATCAATTCGCCTAAAACAGCTCCTTAATCTTCGCAATAATTAAGCGGCTACATCCGGGAGGGGAAAGTAATGTTACATGCGTTATACAGGCGCTGGTGGATCGTGCTGCTACTGGTTTGCTTTATTTTCATAGGGGCATATTTCTTACTGACCAGGGGTGGCAAAGCGCAACCTAATACCGATAAACGGTCGACTTCCACAGCCGCCAGAAGCGTACCCGTTGTGGCCGCTGCTGCAAAGAAGGGCGACATAGGTGTTTATCTTAACGGACTTGGCACGGTCACTTCGCTCAATACTGTAACCGTACAGAGCCGTGTAGCAGGTGAACTGATGAAGGTCTTGTTCAGGGAAGGCCAAATTGTCAAAAGCGGTGAGCTGCTGGCCGAGATCGACCCGCGGCCATACGAAGCACAGTTGACCCAGGCGGAGGGGCAACTGATGCATGACCAGGCTTTGCTTAATGATGCGAAGATCGATCTTGAGCGCTACAGGATACTGGCAAAGCAGGATTCTATCCCAAAACAGCAATTGGATACCCAGGAATATTTGGTACTCCAATATGAAGGCGCTCTAAAGACCGATCAAGGTAATGTAGACAATGCCAAATTGCAGTTGATTTACTCACGCATCACCTCTCCGATCAGCGGAAGAGTCGGGTTGCGCCAGGTGGACCCCGGGAACATCATTCAAACTACTGCTGCCACCGGGATTGTGATAATCACCCAGCTTCAACCTATTACCGTTATTTTCCCCATACCCGAGGACAATCTCTCGCAGGTGCTTGGCAAGCTCAGAATCGGGGCCCGCATGCAGGTCGAGGCCTTCGACAGGGAACAAAAACAGAAACTTGACGGCGGATACTTGCTGACGGTAGACAACCAGATTGATACGACCACCGGCACTGTCAAGCTCAAGGCGGTATTTCCCAATAAAGATAACCGGCTATTCCCTAACCAGTTCGTCAATGCCCGCCTCCTTGTGGAAGTAAAGACCGGGGCCGTGATCATACCTGAATCCGCCATTCAACGTGGTCCCCAGGGGGCATACGTTTTTGTAGTGAGGGCAGACCGCACTGCTGAGGTGCGTCCGGTTACTGTAGGCGTATCAGAAGAGGGTGAAGTGTCCATTACCTCGGGGCTCTCACCTGCCGAGCTTGTCGTAATTGATGGCGCTGAAAGGCTGCGTGAAGGCAGCAAGGTGGAGCTGCCGGGACAGAACAGCCGAAAAGGCAATAACGGCGGTAACCCACAAAGGCCTAACTGATGAATTTTTCCCGCATCTTCATCATGCGGCCGATTGCGACTACGCTGCTTATGATCGCAATTGTCCTGGCCGGCGCTGTTGCATATCGGCAGTTGCCGGTATCGGCCCTGCCACAGGTGGATTACCCGACTATTCAGGTCCGGACTTTTTACCCCGGGGCCAGTTCCGAAGTTATGGCCACATCCGTGACAGCCCCGCTGGAGAGGCAGTTAGGCCAGATGCCCGGACTGACCCAGATGACGTCCGCAAGCTCGGGCGGCAGTTCGGTAATTACTCTGCAGTTTAGTCTGGATCTCAGTCTGGATATAGCCGAGCAGGAGGTCCAGGCAGCCATGAATGCTGCAGCCTCATTGCTGCCTCCGGACCTCCCGAACCCTCCCGTATACAGCAAGGTAAACCCGGCTGATGCGCCGGTACTCACTCTGGCACTGACCTCGGACATACTGCCTTTGCCGAAAATAGAAGATCTCGCTGACACCCGATTTGCCCAGAAGATATCTCAATTGCCTGGAGTCGGACTTGTCAGTATCAGCGGCGGGCAGCGGCCTGCAGTGCGTATCCTTGCTAATCCTACGGCCCTTGCAGCCTATGGGTTGGCCCTTGAAGACCTGCGCACGGCCATTACTACAGCGAATGTAAATGAGGCGAAGGGAGGTTTTGACGGCCCTCGACAGTCCTCTGTCATCGACGCCAACGACCAGCTTTTTTCGGGCAGGGACTATAGGCCTATTATCATTGCCTATCGCAACAACGCTCCGGTCCACCTGTCTGATGTTGCCTATGCTTTCGATGACACCGAGAACTTGAATCAGGCTGCCTGGATGAATGTTACCCGGGCGGTGATCGTAAACATCCAGCGGCAACCCGGCGCCAATGTTATACAGGTCGTTGACCGGATCAAAAAGCTGCTGCCGCTGTTGCAGAGCTCTTTGCCTTCCTCTATTAAGGTCTCTGTGCTGACTGACCGCACCACGACTATCCGCGAGTCGGTCAACGACGTGCAGTATGAATTAATGCTTGCAGTAGTGCTGGTCGTGCTGGTCATTTTCCTGTTTCTCCGCAACCTGTCGGCCACGACCATCCCAAGTGTGGCAGTCCCGGTGTCACTTGTCGGGACCTTCGGGGTAATGTACTTGCTGGGGTTTAGTCTGAACAACCTTTCGCTCATGGCCCTGACCATTTCGACCGGCTTTGTCGTGGATGACGCGATTGTCATGATCGAGAATATAACCCGCTATGTAGAAGCGGGCGAAACACCGCTTGAGGCAGCCTTAAAAGGGTCGCAGCAGATCGGGTTCACTATCCTCTCCCTGACAGTCTCGCTCATTGCCGTGCTAATACCTCTGCTGTTTATGGGAGACGTGGTGGGTCGGCTGTTCCGGGAGTTTGCCATCACTCTCGGCGTCACTATCCTCATCTCGGCTGTAGTTTCCCTTACCCTGACGCCTATGATGTGTTCGAGAATACTCAAGCATGTCCCTGAAGAGAGACAGGGGAGGTTTTATCATGCCTCTCAGCTTATGTTTGAGAGGATTATAGCCGCTTACGGAAGGACTCTTAAGTGGGTGTTAAAGCACCAAACTGCGACTCTGGCTGTGGCTTCGAGTACTTTGGTGATGACTGTGCTTTTATACATTGCTGTTCCCAAGGGCTTTTTCCCTGTGCAGGATACCGGGATCATCCAGGGGACTTCGGAAGCGCCTCAATCAATCTCGTTCACTGCAATGGCGGAGCGGCAACAGGCCCTTGCCAAAGTAATCCTGCAAGACCCTGCAGTAGAAAACCTCTCCACGTTCATCGGCGTGGATGGCACCAATACGACACTTAACAGCGGGCAGGTCCTCATCAACCTTAAGCCCCTGGAAGCGAGGAAAGTGACTGCGAGCGAGGTGATCCGCAGGCTTCAACCCGAACTGGACAAAGTCGACGGCATCACGCTATTCATGCAGCCTGTGCAGGACCTTACAGTTGACGCAAGGGTCAGCCGTACGCAGTTTCAGTATACTCTCGATGACCCTAATCCGGATGAGTTAAATAGTTTGTCGCCCAGGATTGTTGACAGGCTGCGCGGGCTTCCCGAGCTGCGCGACGTGAGCAGCGACCAGCAGGACAAGGGACTGAGGGCCACAATTGATATCGACCGCAGCACCGCCTCGCGCTTCGGCATCACTCCGCAGCTTATCGACAACACACTATATGACGCCTTCGGCCAGCGCCAGATATCCACGATCTATACGGAGTTGAACCAGTATCGTGTCATTCTCTCTGTAAAGAACGATTTTAATAATGGAACTGAAGGACTGAAGTCAATTTATCTTGGCGGGACCACCGGAGGGCAGGTGCCGCTCAGCGCTGTTACGCATTTTTCGGAAACAACGGGGCCGATTGTCATAAACAGGCAGGGCCAGTTTCCTGTGGTGACTGCTTCGTTTAACCTGGCCCCCGGGGTGGCGCTCGGCGAGGCTGTTACGGCGGTCGAAAACGCTGTGCAGAAAATGGACCTTCCCGCGAGCATCAAAGGCAGTTTCCAGGGCACGATACAGGCCTTCAAGGTCTCTCTCACCAATGAACCGTTGTTGATTCTGGCGGCATTAATTACGGTCTACATTGTATTAGGGGTGTTATATGAGAGTTACATCCATCCGGTCACCATTATATCCACCCTCCCATCGGCCGGTGTGGGCGCTGTCCTGTCGCTGATGCTCTTTCACACAGACCTCAGCGTTATTGCCATAATCGGAATAATTCTTCTTATAGGCATCGTGAAGAAAAACGGTATCATGATGGTCGACTTTGCACTGGAGGCCGAGCGCAAAGAGGGGAAAAACCCCGAAGAAGCGATCTACCAGGCCTGCTTATTGAGATTCCGGCCTATCATGATGACTACCCTGGCAGCGCTTCTGGGCGCCTTGCCCCTGGCTCTGGGACACGGGATGGGGTCTGAGCTGCGCCGTCCTCTCGGCATATCTATAGTAGGCGGTCTTATTTTCAGCCAAATTCTTACCCTATATACTACGCCGGTTATTTATCTTGCTTTCGACCGGCTGACGCAACGCAGGCGCGGCCCAAGTTCTAATAATTCCATAAATCCCGGCAGCACTGGAGAGCGTCCGGTCCGGCCATGAACATCTCGGCGACCTTCATCAAGAGACCGGTGGCGACAACGCTTCTTACGGCCGGTCTCGTTCTTGCCGGAGTTATTGCCTTCCGTATGCTCCCGGTCTCACCGCTGCCTCAGGTCGACTTTCCTACGATATCTGTATCGGCTTCACTCCCTGGAGCTGAGCCGGAGACCATGGCGACATCAGTCGCAGCTCCGCTGGAACGCCAGTTGGGACACATTGCCGGCGTGGTAGAGATGACGTCGGTCAATAACCGGGGTTCGACGAGCATAACGCTGCAATTCGAACTGGACCGTAACATCGATGGGGCCGCACGCGACGTTCAGGCAGCGATAAATGCGGCAAGGGCGTATTTGCCGTCAGCTATGCCTAGCAACCCGACCTACCGCAAAGTCAATCCATCCGACGCCCCGATTCTCATCATGTCACTTACCTCTGACACGGTGACCAAGAGGGACATGTATGATGCAGCTTCGTCCATACTGGGGCAAAAGCTGTCGCAAGTGCAGGGTGTCGGGCAGGTATTTGTGGGCGGGAGTTCGCTTCCGGCAGTCCGCGTAGAACTGAACCCCCTGGCGCTCAACAAGTACGGCATCAGCCTTGAAGCTATGCGCAGGGTATTGTCCGGGATGACAGTAAACAGGCCCAAAGGGCAACTGACAAAGGGTGACAAAACATGGGAGATCAACGCTAATGACCAGTTGCATACTGCCGGGCAGTACCTTCCCCTGATTATTAACTACAGGGCCGGTAATGCGGTGAGGCTGGCGGATGTGGCAGATGCCAGGGATTCAGTGGAGGACCTGCGTGCGGCAGGGTATGTCAACGGCAAGCCTTGCATTATGGTTATTATATTCAGACAACCGGGTGCAAATATTGTCGAGACGGTCGACCACGTGCGCAGCATGCTCCCGCAACTGCAGGCAGCCCTGCCCGGGGGCGTTGATCTCTCCGTCGTTGTCGACCGAACCCCCCCGATTCGCGGATCTTTGCACGATGTCGAGAAGGCGCTTATTGTTTCGGGCTTCCTTGTCGTCATGGTGGTGTTCTGGTTTCTGCGAAACGTTCGGGCCACGGTCATTCCCGCCGTGGCGGTGGCGACGTCGATTATAGGTACTTTCGGGGTGATGTACCTGCTCGGTTATTCTCTGGATAATCTCTCTCTTATGGCGCTCACCATTTCAACGGGATTTGTGGTTGATGATGCCATCGTGGTCCTCGAGAATATAACCCGCTACAGTGAAATGGGGGAACCCCCCCTGCAGGCGGCGTTGTCGGGGACTAAAGAGATCGCCTTCACTGTCATCTCCATGAGTGTTTCTCTTGTAGCCGTCTTTATCCCGATCCTGCTGATGGGAGGCATGGTCGGGCGGCTTTTCCACGAGTTTGCCGTGACACTCTCCGCTGCAATCGTGGTCTCTCTTGTAGTGTCGCTTACCACGACGCCCATGATGTGCGCCATATTGCTGAAACCCGAAAAAGACCGCGTGCATGGACGGTTCTACAGGATGAACGAGAACGCGTTTAACTGGATGCATCGAAGCTATGAAGTGAGCCTTTCCTGGGCGCTCCGGCACTCCCGGTTTATGGTTATGCTGATGCTCGCCACGATTGCTGTCAGCATCATCCTGTTTGCAATAGTTCCAAAAGGTTTTTTCCCTGAACAGGACATCGGACGACTCACTGGAGGCATCCAGGCTGATCAGTCCATATCGTTCCAGGAGATGGAAAAGAAGCTGAAACAAATAGTTGATATAATCCAGAAAGACCCTGAGGTGGATTACGTGTTAGGCTTCACCGGCGGAACGGGAGGAGGCGGTTCCACGACGAATACCGCTCGTATGTTTGTTACTCTAAAACCTTTCGAGCAGCGGAAGGTGAGCATATGGCAATTGATTGGGAGATTGCGTAAAAAGCTTGCCGGGGTGGCGGGAGCGCCCACATTTCTCCAGCCAGTGCAGGATTTGCGCATCGGTGGGAAGATAAGCAACGCACTTTATCAATTCACGCTCCAGGGAGACAACGTCACAGAACTCAACACATGGGGCCAGCGTGTGCTCCAGAAGCTGCTCACATTGCGCCAGCTTACAGATGTCAGCAGCGACCAGCAGGTCAAAGGGCTTCAGTCCTCGCTGGTCATTGACCGCGCTACCGCATCGAGGCTTGGCATTGCACCTCAGCTCCTGGACGACACACTGTATGATGCTTTTGGCCAGCGCCAGGTGGCTGTTACCTACACCCTTCTTAATCAGTACCACGTTGTTATGGAGGCTGCCCCCCGTTTCTGGCAGAGCCCTGATACGCTAAGGGACATCTACGTCTCCGGGTCACGTAATTCACAGGTCCCCCTGAGTGCATTCACCCATTATGAACAGACTGCTACATCGCTTGCGATTAACCACCAGGGGCAATTCCCGGCGGTGACTGTGTCGTTTAATGTGGCTCGCGGATTCGCGCTGGGAGATGCAGTGAAAACGATTGAGGACTCCGTGCGGCAGATGCGGTTGCCGGCGAGCGTCAGGGTCACCTTTGCGGGTTCAGCACAGGCATTCAAGGATTCCCTGGCCAATGAACCGCTCCTGATCCTGGCGGCACTGGTCACTGTATACATCGTGTTAGGTATGTTGTACGAGAGCTACATACATCCTATCACAATTCTTTCTACTCTCCCTTCTGCAGGTGTGGGGGCTGTACTCGCCATGATGCTCTTCCACACCGAACTTAGTGTCATTGCCCTTATCGGTATAGTCCTGCTGATCGGAATAGTGAAGAAGAACGGTATTATGATGATAGACTTTGCCCTGGAGGCCGAGCGCAGGGAGGGGAAGAGTCCGGAGGAGGCGATCTATCAGGCCTGCCTCTTACGGTTCCGGCCCATCATGATGACGACAATGGCGGCGCTTTTGGGGGCAATGCCTCTGGCCTTTGGGGGCGGCGTGGGGTCTGAACTGCGCAGCCCGCTTGGCATCTCCATAGTCGGCGGGCTGATCTTCAGCCAAATGCTTACACTCTATACGACTCCGGTGATGTACCTTTATCTGGACCGTTTCAGGATTTGGATTGAACGTCTGAAAGGAGAACATAAATGATGCAGCAGAAAATCGCAAAGTTTTTGATAATCACAGGGACCTTTGCCCTTTTGAACGCCTGTACGGCAGGCCCTGATTACGTGAGGCCGACAGCAGTTGTGCCGGCCGCCTACAAAGAAGTTGCAGGCTGGAAGGCTGCGCAGCCGAAGGACAATTGCATAAAGGGAGCGTGGTGGGAGATATTTAATGACCCTCAGTTGAATGCTCTCGAAGCGCAGGTCAACATCTCGAACCAGAACATTATCGCGGCGGAAGCCCAGTTCCGGGAGGCGAGGGCGCTGGTACAACAGGCCAGGGCCGGCTACTTTCCAACAGTAACAGCCGGGGCCTCATTTACGCGCACACGAAGTAGAGCGGCGAGTGGCAGCCAGGGAAGCCTTTCGGGCGTTTCGGACTACCAGCTGCCGGTCGACGTATCATGGGAGCCTGATGTCTGGGGCCGGGTCCGCCGTATGGTCGAGGCCAGTCAGGCGAATGCCCAGGCCAGCGCGGCAGACCTCGGAGCGACCCAGTTAAGTCTTCAGGGTGAGCTGGCGCAGGACTATTTTCAATTGCGCACGCTGGATGCGCAGAAACAGCTTTTGGACGCCACTGTTATGGCCTATCAAAAGTCCCTCGACCTGACAAAGTACCTGTATGCACAAGGCGTGGATTCCAGCGCGGACGTGCTCCAGGCTGAAACCCAGCTCAAGACCACCGAGGCCCAGGCTATTGACTTGGGAGTGCAGCGCGCACAGATGGAACACGCCATCGCATTGCTTGCAGGAAAACCGGCATCGGATTTTTCCATTCCTGTGGCCCCGCTAGCTGTTGTCTCTCCGGCCATTCCGGTCGGCATGCCGTCGGAACTTCTCGAACGCAGGCCGGATATCGCAGCTGCCGAGCGGTTGGTCGCTTCAGCAAATGCACAGATCGGAGTGGCCGAATCCGCGTTTTATCCAAGTATCACTCTAAGCGCCTCGGGTGGCTTTGCATCCCCTGATATTTCCAAATGGCTGACATGGCCCAGCCGTTTATGGTCGATCGGGTCCGCGATCTCGGAGACCGTGTTTGACGCGGGCTTAAGACAGGCGCTGACTGAGCAGGCGAGGGCGGCCTATGACGCGAGTGTGGCTTCCTATCGGCAGACGGTGCTCACAGGCTTTCAGGAGGTGGAAGACAATCTGGCTGCGCTTCGAATCCTGGAGCAAGAGGCTGGGGTGCAGGATGAAGCAGTGAAGGCTGCCCGGCAAACCGTTGCCGTGATCACCAACCAGTACAAGGCTGGGACGGTCAGCTATCTCAACGTCATTGTCAGTCAGTCAACAGAGTTGGCCGACGAAAACACCGCAGTCAGCATTCTTGGCCGCAGGATGAGCGCCAGTGTGCTTCTGATCAAGGCCCTGGGCGGCGGTTGGAAGGCTGCAGACCAGTGCAGAGCTCCCAAGCCTGAGTGATTTTTTGCTGACAGCGACAGAGCAAATAAAAAAACTAGCACCGTGGAAAACTATCGGCTTTGATATTGAACGGGAAGCAATCTGCAGGAAATATCCTGCACCAGAAGACCGCCGGCCGGCACTTTTCGTACACGGACTGGAGGTAGAAGACTCGACGGAGTAATGAAAGAAATGCCTTTGTCGGTTATACTTAAGAAGATCATTAATCAGGAAACACCTGGGGGTGGCATGGAATTGGCAGTAAAACATGACAATGAAGTCGCTATGGTGTCGCTGAAGGTACCGTCTGTTCCCGCAGTTGCGTGGAAAATTATTCATGCACTGGGGGACAGTTCCCTGTCGTCACAGGAATTAGAACGGATAATCACAATGGACCAATCACTTACAGCTCATCTGCTCAAAATCGCGAACTCCCCCCGGTATTCGTTTGGATACGAAATAGGTAATGTCCGCGATGCCATAATGCGTATTGGATATGATACGGTGCGGTCTGCAGTAGTGATGACATCGCTGTCAAGTTTGCGGCGTCGGCTGTGCGATACTGATAAGCGCCTTTGGGAGCATAGTTTGGCGGTCGGAGTTGCATCTACAATTATAGCCCACAACCTGCGGCCAGGCCAGATGACAGACATTTTTGTTCCTGCTTTACTGCATGATATTGGGAAAAACGTGCTCAATAGTTGCGTGAGTGACACCTATGCCGAAGTAGTGAAGCAAGTAGTCCATGAAGGCGTGTCTTTTCTATCAGCTGAACGGATGTTTTTCAGCATTACGCATGTTGAGATAGGGGCCTATGCTGCTGATATATGGCGGCTGCCTAAAAATATTGTGTCCATAATAGAGTTGCACCACTCCGAGAATATCAACGAGCATCCAGACTCTGATACCAGGAATAAGTTGCTGGTTATAAGGATAGCAAATACCATATGCGCGCGTCTCGGGTTCGGGCTGGAATCTCCATCTGAAAATGAGATGGAGATTCTTGAATTTTTTGGAGTTAAAGATCCGGCATGGCTCGACCGCACAATATCCGAGGTGCAGGAAACTGTTCCCCGGCATTTTGTTTTTTTCGAGAAATAAGTCCAATGAGTCTGAGATTGCCGCGCCCGATAAGACCGGCTCTGCAATGACACCTTTTTTTGGCTTGTACTATAGGAAAAACACCAACACTATTTAGCAGTTTAGCCAAATATGCACATAGGGGAATGCCTGCATGTGCTATCTCATTTTAAGTAAGCCATTATTTTAAAAGAGCATTATTTAAAATAATTATTTTTTACGAAAATGGTATTGTTATTGCATTTGAATGTGCAATGAAAAAGATACTGGTCATTGATGATGAAGCGTTAATCAGGTATTCTCTGGCAATAACACTGCAAGATGATGGAATGGAAGTGAAAACAGTCAGCAATGGTTTAACTGCCATAGAAGAGAGCCGCCGCTGTTTTTTCAACCTCTGTATTATCGATCTGGGTCTTCCCGATATCCATGGAGTTGATGTAATGATGAAAATCAAGGAGTTATCGCCTGAAAGCAAAATCCTGGTCATGACGGCCTCATGCATTGACAACAGGTCCAAGAAACTGATAGAGGAAAACGCCGATCTGTTTGTCGCAAAACCCTTTGAATTAACACATATAAAGGCAATTGTAGATAAACTTTTGGCAAACAGCTCAGCATTCCCGACTCTGCTTATTACACTGCCACATATGGACGGACGCCTGCGGTGCCTGTCCCTAGCCCAAAGATAAGATTACTTTGCAAAGCTCCTAAGTAAACTCGCTCAAAATTTATGAAATGGAGCACTTAGGCAGTCTGTCATTGCGAGGGACCCGAAGCAATTTTGTCGTTGAGTCTGAGATTGCCGCGCCCGATATGACTGGGCTCCAATGACAAGGGATTTATTACGCACTACACCAGGCCTTGCGGCAATGTGACTGACATGCCCCGTTCTCCGCGTTGTCGCATCATAAATTAAATTCCCCCTGAAGCATTTGTATGATATAATTACGAGCTATGAGGATTTTAAAGAAAAAGAGTGAAATAGGGACCTTTCTTCAACTGCTCAAAAAGAGGGCTGCCGGTATAGATCCGGGCATTGAGAAAGCGGTGCGGGTGATACTTGCCGATGTGAAGAAGAAAGGAGATGTGTCAGTCAAAAAATATACCCGAAGGTTTGACAAGCACGAGCTGTCTTTAAGGCTTAAGCCGGCAGAAATAAAAAAGTATGCTGCAAAAACTGAAAAACATAGTATCAAGGCTCTTGAACTTGCTGCAGCCAGGATAAGGAATTTCCATGAAAGACAAAAGGAGAGTTCGTGGTCGTATAAGGTAAACGGTGAAGTGCTGGGGCAGATAATCAGGCCGCTTGCGCGTGTGGGCGTCTATGTGCCGGGAGGCAAGGCCTCATACCCCTCAACGGTGTTGATGAACGTGATTCCTGCGCTGGTGGCCGGGGTCAATGAAATCGCCCTGTGCGTACCTACCCCAGGAGGAGAAATAAACCCATATGTTATGGCTGCCATAGAACTTCTGGGTGTGCAGGAGGTCTACAGGATAGGCGGAGCCCAGGCTATCGGAGCCATGGCATACGGCACAAAGCTCATAAACAAAGTTGATAAAATCGTAGGACCGGGGAATATATATGTGGCCCTGGCGAAAAAGATGGTTTTCGGTGAAGTTGCAATCGACATGATTGCGGGACCGAGTGAGATATTGATTATAGCTGATGGAACTGCAAATCCGGTTTTTGTTGCGGCAGATATGGTAAGCCAGGCAGAGCATGACGAGCTTGCTTCCAGCATATTGATAACAGATTCGGAGAAGCTCATTAGCGAAGTTTCCCGTGAACTGGAAAAACAGGTCAGGTGCTTAAATAGAATGGATATCGCAAAAAGGTCCTTGAAACGATTTGGCGCTATAATTTTGACAGAGGATATCGAGAAGGCCTCTGACATAGCAAACGATATCGCGCCTGAGCATCTTGAGATAATGACTGAGCACCCTGAAAAGGCCCTTGATTTCATTCATAATGCCGGCGCGGTCTTCCTGGGTCCCTGGACCCCCGAACCTCTGGGCGATTATGCTGCCGGACCCAATCACACCTTGCCAACCGGAGGCACGGCCCGGTTTTCATCTCCCCTTGGCGTGTATGATTTTATCAAGAGGACCAGTATATTGCAATTTGACAGGAAAAGTTTTATGCTATTGTCAGATACGGTTGAGGCTATTGCAGGCGTTGAGGGGCTTGAGGCGCATGCAAATACCGTCAGGGTCAGGAGAGGCTATCCTAAAGAGCAGAGTCGAAAACAGTTTTAGTTTCAGGTAGTATTTGTAAAGGAGGACCGTATGCAAACAGGCCAGATTACAAATAACAATATAGCGGATGTTCTTAATGACGCCCAGCAACCAGGGAAGAAAGCTAACGGTACACAGGCCCCGGCGCCGGCCGGTGGTGGACAACAAAACGTAGTGGCGCCGGTTGCGGCAGACGTGACGGTTACTTTAAGCGCTGTAGGCATAACAGCTGCTGCAACAGCACAGGCGAATATAGCAGCCGGAACTGGAAATGCACAGGCGGTACAGCAGTCCCAGGTAAATCAAAATGTCGAGGCGGCACAGGCAATCAGGGCTTATAATAATGCTAATCAGGCTGCTGCAAACAATAATGAAAACATGACACAAAATCAGCAGCCACCGCAACAAACTCAAAAAACCATCAACCGGCTTGGCGGCGCGTAAAGCGTCAGCTTTTTAACAGGATATCTATAATACTATATCCACCACAGGGGGGATGTGATCCATCCTCCCTGAAATCGCATCCGTCAATCAAGAAATCGCATTTATCACAGACAAGCCTTTTTATCTCATCATCTGCAGGGGAAACGCGTTCCGAAGGACGCTCCTCCATTTTTGACAAGTCAAGCACGGAGCGAAGTTCGCGCAGCGTCAGGTTGTTTTTGAGAAACAGATAGGTGCCGCAGCAGAGGTCTTCTTTGCCCTCTTTGTAAAAAGAGCAGAATCCCCAGCAAATTATGCTGGTATAGTCTTTATCTTTCATCGGGCTATCCGGAAACTTCCTCAAGCCATTTCAGGTAGTCACTGGAACCTTCAACAACAGGCACTGCAATAATCTCTGGAATTGTATAGCTGTGCAGCTCTCTGACCCTCTTTTGAAGGGATTCAAAAAGCCGTTTCTGTGTCTTAACAATCATAAGTGTCTCTGTATCATCCTCGATATTTTCGCGCCAGCGGTAAATAGAGCGGATGGGTCTGACGATATTTACGCAGCCTGCAAGCCGCTCTTCTACAAGTGCCCGCGCTATCTTTGCCCCCTCTTCCTCATTTGGCGCGGTTATATATACTACGAGGGCTTCCATAAAGCTCCCTTCGCCTCCGATAGGGGTGCGCAGAGACGGCCATTTTTAAGCAGGCAGATACGTGAGTTGTCTTTTCCCACAAGGGTGACTGTCGGCCTGAAAAAAACAAAGTCCTGATGAAATGGGGTGCTTATTTTTCCTCCGAAAGAACTGTTGTCACCGAGGGCAACATGTATCGTCCCCAGTATTTTTTCAGATTCGAGAATGTTGTCGGGCCTTTTTGCCATGCTATTGGTGCCTATGCCCAACTCGGCGATGTTCCTGTTGTCCGGCCGCTCGGCAAGTTTTGCCTTTAGTACCGCTGCATACGGATCATCTCCGGAAACCTCCTGCACTATGCCATCTTTGATTAACAGGGTTACAGGTTTATTTAACTGCCGTGTAGGCGCCCATTCCAGGACGAGCACCCCCTGTGCATTTCCCTCAAGTGGAGCGAAAAAGACTTCTCCTGCCGGAAGGTTCCCAAAGGCCCCCGATTTGGTAAGGATTCCGGTATCAGCGAGCGCCTTTCGGCCCTTCTTTGACACGGTAAGCCCGGAACCGTTGGGCGTGGCAACCTCTACAGTTTCAGCTTTGTTCACCATCTTTGCGATTGCCAGGGTCTTTTTCGACAACGCCTTCCAGTCAGTTCCCATCGGTCCCTCGATCATGGCAAAATCAAAGAGCGGCATGCTGGCATAACGGCTGCCGCAGAGGCCGGTCAAAAAATTCCTGAACTGCGTATGACTGGTAGAATAATTGGAAAGAGCGATCACTGCATTGACAGCAGACTTCTTATGTTTGCCGATTATAGCTGCCGCCTTATGCAGCCCGTCTACGGCAAGCGTCTTATTTATAAGGGCATCGAGAAGTTCTGACTTTCTTAATGCGTCGAGTGCCCTTTCACCAAAGGCGCTGGCCCAGAGTTCCTCCGGAGGTTCCGAACCGTGGCTTCCGGTAGCGGGGAATTCCTTGTATATAATTTTTTTTGCGTATACTTTGCCGATCTCGGCTGTCAGAAGCGCTATGTCCCTGAGTCGTTCCCTTCTGCAGTGTTCCTGCTCACTGACAGTTTCTGCGGCTGAAAGAGTATCGGTAAACACCAGCACCCTCTCATGGCGCTTTACTCCGAGGTTAAATGTATAAATGGATCTAAGTGCAGTGGTGATCATGAGAAGGCCAATTCCATCTGTTCGAGCAGCTTTCCCGGAAATTCTATAGGATACCTGTTATCGAAACATGCAGTGCAAAAATCCTGGGGATTGGGAATTATGTTTTTTAAGCCATCTATACTCAGATAGGCAAGGCCGTCAGCGGTTATATATTTTCTTATCTCTTCAGTCATGTGGCTTGAAGCGATAAGTTCATATCGCGTCGGCGTATCTATCCCATAAAAACATGGGCCCACTGTCGGAGGGGAGCAAATTCTCATATGCACCTCTTTTGCGCCCCCGACCTCCCTGAGCATTTTTACTATTTTCTTGCTTGTTGTGCCCCGTACAATGGAGTCGTCGACCACTACCACCCGTTTCCCCTGCAGAAGGTCCCGCACCGGGTTGAGCTTTATTTTTACGCCAAAATGCCGGATGCTCTGTTTGGGCTCTATAAAGGTCCTCCCTATGTAGTGGTTTCTTATGAGACCGAAATCAAAAGGGATCCCTGACTGCTCGGCAAAACCGATTGCAGCAGGAACTCCGGAATCAGGAACAGGCACTACAATATCGGCATCGATATGCGATTCCAGCGCAAGCTGCCTGCCCAGCGTCTTGCGCATGGTGTTAACGCATTGGTGGTTGAAAATATAGCTGTCGGGCCTGGCAAAATAGATAAACTCAAAAACACAATGGGCCTTTCTGGGGCTTTGCATCACCCTTAAGGAACGCAGGCCGTTCCGGTCTATTACGACCAATTCACCGGGTTCAACGTCCCTTATATATTCAGCGCCGATCAGGTCAAACGCACAGGTCTCCGAGGCAACAACATATGCGCCGTCTACGGTGCCGATTGAAAGTGGTCTTACACCAAAGGGGTCCCGTGCAACTATCAGTTCTGATTCTCTGAGGAACAGGAGGCTGTAAGCTCCGCTTAGGAGGCGAAGCGCTTCAATAATGCGCTCGTATGGGTCCTCGTGCTTTGACCGTGCAATCAGGTGCAGGACTACCTCGCTGTCTGATGATGACTGGAAGATTGATCCTTCAGCCTCCAGTCCAGACCTCACCTGTTCGGCGTTAATAAGGTTGCCGTTGTGTGCAAGTGCTATGGAGCCGAGCGCGTAATTTGCTATGAGGGGTTGAACATTCTTGATCCCGCCTCCGCCGGCTGTTGAATACCGGTTATGACCTATGGCAATGGGGCCTGGCAGTCGTTTCAGTCTTTTCTCGCTGAAAATGTCGGCGACGAGGCCGAGCGACCTTTCGATATAGATGCTCCTTCCGTCGGAAGAGCAAATGCCGGCCCCCTCCTGGCCGCGGTGCTGCAGGGCGTAGAGTCCCAGATAGGTGAGATTGGCCGCTTCCGGATGGTTGAAAACGCCGAATATGCCGCATTCTTCATGAATATCATGAATAGGCAAGGTGGGAATCCTGCAACATCCTCGTTTCATACAGTCAAGCTCTCTCTTCAATACTATCATGTAATCGGCATAGGAGCATTAGAGAAAACATACAGTGCTCATCTATAATAAACGTACGGCACTTTGCCGGATGCAGCGTAAAACAATTAAACACAAAAAACAGCTGACCTTTTTATATTAGCATAAACCTATGGGTGATTTTAAATTACAGACCAGCTTCACTCCCAAAGGAGACCAGCCGAAGGCGATAGATGAACTTACCGAAGGGGTAATTAAGGACCTCAGGCACCAGGTCCTCCTGGGCGTTACCGGTTCGGGCAAGACATTTAGTGTTGCACATGTTATTGCCAATCTCAACAAACCGGCCCTTATTATTGCTCACAACAAGGCGTTGGCGGCGCAGCTGTACGGGGAATTCAAAGAGTTGTTCCCGGAGAACGCAGTGGAGTTTTTCGTAAGCTATTATGACTATTACCAGCCTGAAGCATATATCCCCTCCACAGATACCTATATAGAGAAAGATTCCATGGTCAATGACGATATAGACAGGCTCAGGCATTCAGCGACAATGTCTATTCTCGAAAGGAACGATGTCATCGTTGTGGCTTCTGTCTCTTGTATTTACGGCATTGGCTCACCCGAAGACTATCTCAGCATGCATATATTTATCGAGGAGGGCATGAGGATCAGAAGGGATGACCTTTTACGGCAGCTTGTGGACATACTTTACGTCCGGTCAGACGCCGAATTCAAGCGCGGCAATTTCAGGGTGAGAGGAGATATGGTTGAAGTATATCCGGCATTTTCCCGGGACAAGGCGGTGAGGATAGATTTTTTCGGAGATGATATTGAAGCGCTATACGAATTCGATACTCTTACCGGCGCCCGGATAAACAGGATGCATAAACTGACACTCTACCCGAACAGCCACTGGATAACCCCTGAGGCTAAATTGAAAAAAGCTTTCAAAGGCATCGAGAAAGAGCTGGAGGAACGGACGAGATTTTTCAGGAACGAGGGCGAGATTGCCTTTGCCCAGAGGATCGAGCAGCGGACCCGCTTTGATCTCGAAATGCTGAAAGAGTTCGGCTATTGCCATGGAATTGAAAACTATTCCAGACACCTTAGCGGTAGGCTCCCGGGCGATCCCCCTTATACGCTGATCGATTATCTGATCAGCGGACCGTCCAAAGGGGATTTCCTGATGATAATAGATGAATCACATGCTACCATTCCGCAGATAGGCGGCATGTACGAAGGAGACCGCTCCAGAAAACAGACATTGGTGGATTATGGGTTCAGGCTCCCTTCTGCTCTGGACAACAGGCCGTTTCGGTTTGACGAGTTCGAGCGCCGCATGAACCAAACGATTTATGTATCGGCAACCCCAAGCAATTACGAGATCGGCAAGTCCGGGGGCAGAGTGGTAGAACAAGTTATTCGTCCGACAGGTCTGATGGACCCTAAAATGACGGTCAGGCCCGCGGGCGGACAGGTTGACGACCTGCTGGGAGAGATACGGAAAAGGGTTGAAAAGGGAGAGCGGGTGCTGGTGACCTCGCTTACGAAGAAAATGGCCGAAGACCTTGCCGATTATTATACTGAAATCGGCGTTCGGGCCCGGTATCTCCACTCCGATATAGACACTCTCCAAAGAATAGAGATTCTGCGGGACCTCCGTCTGGGTGTCTTTGATGTGCTGATAGGCGTCAATCTGCTTAGAGAGGGGCTGGATCTTCCGGAGGTTTCGCTTGTTGCCATATTCGATGCCGACAAAGAGGGATTCCTCAGGTCCGAGCGTTCATTAATTCAGACTGCCGGCCGTGCCGCACGAAATATCAATGGAGCGGTGCTCCTCTATGCCGATACAATAACACGCTCCATGAAGAAGGCCATTGATGAGACCGAGCGAAGAAGGAAACTTCAGGCGGATTACAATAAAAAGATGAAGATTACTCCGGAAACAATAAAAAGCAGTATTAAGGATATACTGGGCTCGATCTATGAGACCGATTATTATACAGTTGCTGCAGCAGCCGAAGAAACGGCGGATTACGACCTGAACGAGGACGCAGTTAAAAGGCTCGAAACTGAGATGAGAGAGGCGGCCAAGAAACTCGACTTCGAGCGTGCAGCGGAACTCAGGGACAAGATCAAACGGCTGCGGGATAAGATACTTATGTCAGGCGCAGGCGGCAGATAAGTTGCCCCGCATGGTTACCCATTACCTAATTTCAGTAGTTATTGACAAACACTAAATACTAATTTGATACTAATTAATATCAAATTAGTATTTGGAGGTAATACATTGAAAGTACCCGAAAAAGCTCCGGATTGGGGGAAACTGCTAAATGAATGTATCAGTTCTGAGCTTGCAATGAAAACCATCAATATCGTAAGAAAGGCAAACAGCGAATACTTGTATTGGGATGATTTCAAGTATCAGCCGATGCCCGAGGGGGTTGCGCCTGAATCAGCATGGGCCATGTTAAAGGCATCGAGACTGTTTCAGACAAGAGATCTCTCTCTTGCTGATTCGAAGGGACGTCCTTTTAGTTACTGGCTCCCGGATTGTGTCCTCAGGGAGATTCATCTTATAGACCAGCAGGCCGGCGGGGCCATTCTGGTTGAAGACCCTTCAGTCCATTCCGAAGAGAAGCGACGATATATGATAAGGTCATTAGTCGACGAGGCGATATCATCAAGCGAGATAGAGGGTGCAGTGACCACAAGGGTCGTCGCAAAGGAGATGCTGAGGACAGGCAGAAAGCCGAAGGACCGCTCGGAGCATATGATATACAATAACTACCGGTCAATGCAGATGATAAAGAGACATCTGTCAGAGCCGCTCACCATAGACCTGGTAAATAAAATTCACGCCTCCATGACAGAGAACACCCTGGATGTTTCTTTATGGGCGGGCAGGTTCGGGACGCCAGAAGATGAGGAGATACATGTCTTTGATAGCTACGGGCAGATCCTTCATGTGCCGCCCAAGGCTGCTGATCTCCTTGCATCGATGGAGAAGCTGTGCAACTTTGCAAACGGCGACAGGGAGGACGAGTTCGTCAATCCAATTATAAAAGGGATACTTATTCATTTCTGGCTTGCATATGTGCATCCCTATATGGACGGCAACGGACGCACGGCGAGGGCACTTTTCTATTGGTACATGCTCAAACATAATTATTGGCTATTCGAGTACCTTTCGGTGTCCACCGCGATCCTGAACGCACGCGCCCGGTACTACAGGTCTTTTCTTTATTCTGAAATGGATGACAATGACGCCACGTATTTCATTGTATATAACCTTGAGGCTATACATAAGGCACTCGAAATACGTAATACATACATTGAAAGAAAACAGAAAGAAAAGAGGAATACACATCGCTTTGCCGAGAGATACCCGGTCTTGAACCTGCGTCAGCGCGCTCTGCTTTCGAGCGCACTCGAAAAAAAACATGTGATATATACAATCGAGACCCATGCAAACGTACATGGCGTGACTTACCAGACTGCACGTACTGATTTACTTGCGCTAAAAGATATGGGCCTGCTTGAACTGAGAAAGGAAGGCAAAAAGTTTATATTCACACCAGTTGCCGATATTGCAATAAAGCTGGATAGTGGAACCGCGGAGGAGAAGGAAATCGAATGATACAAGAAGACATCATTCAAACTATTCTTAAGGACAGTAATTATCACCTGTCACTTTTTTCTGAAGAGGAAATTGCTGCTCTACGCAGGAAAATTATTATCAAGGAATCAAAAAGCAAAAAAACGCCTTTTGTCGCCTGTATTATTCGTTGGAAAAAGGATTACGTGGAACTCGTTGAGAAGATATTTTCGCATGTCAATCCGGCGCGGCTCACACTCGGAGAGTATCGTCCTTCAAAGGGACTTGCTTCACACATCAGCGCACGTTTTCCTGAATCATCGCTTCTCAAAATTAATTCCGGCTTGATTAACGATGGATCCAAGCTCAGGTATCCGGACGAGCACCGTCTGGCTATGTTCAATACAATAATCGACGCAATAAAGAAGCATGACAAAAAGGCTAAAATTGCCCTTTGTAAAGAGGATGTCAAAATCTGGAATGCCCTGGACATGCCGATTAATGGATTATATTGCAATTGCCTTGGGTAACCGGATGGCCACTATTTAATTCTTTTCGATATCGCCTTGAATTCTTCCGTCCCTGCAACTTTGAGCAACTGGAACAGTACTGTTTCAGTGCAGGTGACTATGGCACCGGCATCACGCATGAATTCCGCGCCGGTTTTCCAGTTCTCTTCAGTCCTCGAACATACCGCATCCCTGACAAGATGCACATTAAAACCCTTGTCCAGAAGGTCGACACATGTTTGTAGAATGCATACATGCGTTTCCATGCCGGTCAGTAAGACCGTTTTCCTGTTGAGCGTTTTGAGGGCGTTCTTGAATGCAGGCTCACCGCAACAACTGAAGGCGAGCTTTTCGAGAGGTTTATAGGCAGGAAGTGCGTCACGTATTTCGCTTACAGTCTGTCCGAGTCCTTTTGGATACTGCTCTGTGAGTAAGATGGGGATATTCTGCATCTTTGCAAGTTCGATCAGATGGAGGCAATTATTAATAACGGCATCTCTCATTTTCATGGTGGCCGCCAGCCTCTCCTGAATATCGACAATAAGCAGTACACTTTCATTTTTGTCAGGGAAATAATTAATCATGCTGTCCTCCAAACAATATATATAAATTTTCAATTATACTATATCAGAATTATATTACATCAGAAAGAGCAGTCCCAAGTATGGCATTATAATTTTATGAAAGATAACAAAGTCTCGACACGCCTTCATTTTCCGGAAGAGGAGAAACTGAGGCCGTGGCTTCCGCTTCTTTTGGATGCCTACGCAATTATTGACAAAGGCGTCTCTACGGCCATCCGTGAACATGAGAAGAAATCCCGGACTAAACTGGCTTGCAAAAAAGGCTGCGGCCGGTGCTGCCGCACTCATAGTGATATCCCTCTTTATCCTTTGGAAATGGTAGGAATTTACTGGTACACTATCGAGAAATTAGGACAGCCTTTGCGCGGTATTGTAAAAAGACAGCTTCTGGAACATCGGAAAGGCCGCTCCTGCCCTTTTCAGGTGGACAACGCGTGCGCCATTCATATCTTCCGTCCCATAGCGTGCAGGCAGTTTAATGTCTTCTCCGCTCCTTGCGCAGAAGGCGAAGACCCGTACTATACGCGAAGGAAAGAGGTTCTGACTCCACTCGAAAAGTTCACTAACCGGGCAATCATGGCGATGCTGCCTTTTTACGGAGTCACTGACGAAGCGGCAAAAGCCCGTGCTGTCAAAACAGGTTTCATTCACACCCAGGTTCATGTTCTTCAGTCGTGCGACTGGAAAGAACTGGCCTTAAGGGTCTGCGAATAACTTGCAAATTGATTAGTGAGGAACGTTTCGGGACACAAACTCGCAAGTTTTTGCAATAGCCTCTTCGCGGGAGGTAGAATCCATGTCTATGGCAAGTTCCGGGCTCATCGGTTCCTCGTAAGGGACCTGCACGCCCGGGACCGGCCGGCCGGCCTTGCCCTTTGCATAAATGCCTTTTGGCGCCCCATGGCTATCGCTGCGGGTGACTTCCCTTTCAGCACAAACCGGGAGGGGGCACCTGAGATAGATTTCGATAAAGTCAGGAATGAGTTGCCGGGCCAGTTCCCGCCATTTTCTCATATTTCCGGTGGCATCGATTATTGCACAGTGGTCAAGCGTTGAAAGTGTTTTTGCGGTATAAACAATAGCCCGGTATACGATGTCTCTTTCAGTTTCAGAATATACAGGTTCTGGCGTGACTATTTTTCTGAATTCGTCCATTCTCAGAATAACGAAACCTGGGAAACGCTCCTTAATTCCGTCTGCAAGAGTGCTTTTGCCGCTTCCGGGCAAGCCTGTAATCCAGATGACAAGACCGCTCATGCTAAAGCATACCACAGAGTCGTACTTAATTCCTTTTCCTGGGTTGCAGTTCTCTTGTTTCCTGGCAGTCACGGCAGAGCAGAGCGAAGGGAATTACTTTCAGCCTTTCCATGCTTATTTCTTCGCCGCATTCTTCACAGTCGCCGTAACTTCCTTCATCGAGCCTTTTCAGTGCCTGCTCGATTTTTCTGATACTTTCCAACTGCAAATCGAACTGCCTGCAGCTCATATGCTCGAACTGATAGAATACCGAGCAGTCGCCCTCATCCTGTCCCGCGGCAATAGGCTGCCTGGTTTCCCCGGACATGAACTTTTTCATGACGTCGGCGGAATTTCTGATGATCTCGACTTTTTTTTCATGCAATATCTTTCTGAAGTTGTCTCTTGACGAGTTTTCCGGCATATGCCCCCCTCTTTTTTAGATCAAACATATTGTCAAAACTGGAGACAGAGGAACTAAGTGCTTAAATTCATATGATTTAACTATACACAGACATCATTAAAACACAATTACAATCAGATTAAAAAATTGTTACAAGACGTAACTTGATGAATTTACTAATGAGTTTATTAAGACGAAAAATAAATTTAAGAACCACAGAGGTCACAGAGAAAAGAATGAATCATGATAAGCAAATCAGATTAGAGACAAAATGCATATATTTCGGGATGCTTCCTCTGTGACCTCTAAACGATTTAGGGCAACAGGACGAAGAATCTGGGTGAGATGCCGGAGATCACAGAGAAGAGGCAGCAGTGAGCAGGTTAATTTGTCATTAAAGTATTTCTCTGTGTTCTCTGTGGTTAATTGGGGTTATGTTTTGGGGCTGTATTGCCGTTTCAGCCATCTGCTGAGACCGTCAAGTCCGGGGAAGAGTACCCTTTCGGTCACGTTGGCCTGGTCGAGCTTGTCGCGGATCTCCCATTTAAGCTTTGACGGGATGATGATCTTGCGCCATATATCAGGGTGTTTTTTCAACCAGCCACACAAGACATCAGTCGGCCCTGACATTACCGAAAAGAGCGCGAACTGGTTCACTATTCTGTCGTCAATCGACGGGGGCTCGAAAAAAACAACAAAATCATTCTTGCAGAGTTCGGCTAATTCTATGAGTGATTTGACTGATTCCGAAAGCATTCCCACCGTGAATACGTTTGCTCCCTCAAGTTCTAGTTTCCCCCTCAGTTTTATGGGCAGTTCCATCTGTGCTTTGGAATAGTTGACGGCCCATATAGCGCCATCCACATTAAACTTTTCAATATTTGCCGTGGCAAAGTGGAGTGCAATAAACGGGGAATACGTCCAATCAAGCAGTCTTGTAGGCAGTCCGTAGTGCTGCGCTACTGAAAGCCAGTGCCATATTGAGTCGCTTTCGACGACGTCGCGGTGAGCGTATTTCCTGAAATTCCTGAGAAGGTGCCGTTCAAGCCCGGCGTATTTGCCCTTCAGGCGTATCAATGTTGTCTCCAGCCTGTACCTGGAATTGGATAGGCCGCGAAACGCGTAACGGGAACGAAAACGACCTAGTTCCGGGTTCCAGGAATCGTCGAAGAGTTGGTCCTGTAACTCGTTCCAGCTGCTGACTCTCACTTCTCTCACTGCTTCTACGAGGCTTCGCTTATTTCTCTCCATAAATTACCAAAGCGGTCAATCCCCTTCTCGGCCTCCTTCAAAAATTCAATTTTGTATTTTATTTCCTCTCTAAGGGTGGTCAGGTCGCGTATGAATACATTAAAAATATCATTGTAGGCAGAACGAAAATGGAGCATCGACTCCGACAGTGATTGCTCCAGATTAGAGAGATGGCTTGTTATGTGAGACAATAATTGACCGTGCATCGATTCAATTTGCTGACAGGTAGCGTCATCAAGACTTTTTCTAACCAGGAAAAGCGCTTTTTTCAATTTTACTTCGTCGAATGTGAAGTCCCCGGTTTTTATGTTAAAAAAACCGAAGGAGAGCAACAACAGCAGCAATCCCAGGAGGCCTCTCTTTTTTACCAACCGGTCTTTAATAAGCGCCTGGTTAAAAATATCGTCAAGTTTTATTTTTATCGGAGGGAAGCAAAATCCGGCAAAGTCGTCCGAAATCTTCGGCAGTGAAATATCGTTGTTCTGCAGCCTGTAATTCTTGTTTAAATACTCATTAAGCATGGCGATCTTTTCATCCATTGCATGTTTGTGTTCTTCAAGCGTATTATTCTTTCCGGAAACATCTCGCGCCAGGGTCCCCTTATATTTGCCAAGGACCGGTGCGTATAATTTCTCAATGACAGACTTATCGATCGAGTAAACAATGCCGTCGGTTGCCGGTGTCCTGCCGTTTCGCTGGAAAAGCAGGAGTTCCTCGCCTGTCAAAGACTTAAAGATTTTCGTCAATTGCCTTACACAACCTTCGAGTTGCATAGTAAGCACTTTGCGGAGGGATTTTTGGGCCAGGCCCAGATCTTTCGAGATGTTCGACAGCAGCGGCTCTATGGTTATGCCCTGCCCGGATGACGGAATGACCGTCTCAACAAAGTGCGTTATCTCATAGATTATTTCTTCGAGCTTTATATTGTCCTGCTCCAGGTTTTTAAGCAAATCATCTATAAAGACTTTTCGGAAATCATCGAGTTTCTTATTGACAAGGGACATTTTGTGATACAGGAGTTCAACCTGGGCTTTTTCCATCGATATATAATTGATGTAACGCATGAGCTGTTCGAATCCGCTCTTCTCCTTGAGGTCCTGCAAGGTTGCATCCTCTTTCCCGTGAAACCACCTCAAGTTTCTTATCTGGTTGTCAAGGAAAGAAAGCACGGTCATATCGTCCTTTCCCTGATGCAGCAGCAGACACTGGTCGAGTTGCTCCCGGAGGTCTTTGCCGTTAACGGCGTCAAGCCCGGCGCAGCCTTCTGTTTGTGGCGCCTTTAACGCATAGAGGTATTGCAGTGCGGAAAGACCGAAAATAACGATGCCTTTGTACCCCAGCTCTTTGAGCTTTGTTCTCAGAAAATCAATGAATCTCAAGCCGGATTTCTTCTCTTCACTCAAATACATGAGGTCGAGCTTGTTGACAACAACTATAAAGGAATAGAATTTACGGTGCTCTTCGAAAACATTTTTTATATCTCTGAGAAACTCTTCTTCACTGGTCGTGAGATATTTGGAATAGTCGATTATAAAGAGGATGACGTCAGCTTCCTGTATCCATTTGTAGGCGATTTCCCTGTGATGGCTCCCCGCAAGATCCGGGCCCGGCGTATCGATAATGGTGTAAGGAAAGGTGCCGTTTTGCCTGGGCACATACCTTATGTTCATGACATTATCAGAGTTATCGACCTCAGTGCCGGTATGAATATTCTTGAATTCGCTCAGGACATACTGTTTTAGTGAGGCGGGGCTGTCGAAAGAGGTAGTGTTATTTTTATAATAAAGTGAAATATTGCCGTTTTTGCTCTTTTTATAAATACAGGTCGTGAATGTAGGGAGTTCGATGCTAGTCGGCGTGTAATCATCTCCCAAAAGACAATTTACAACAGCGCTTTTCCCCGACTTTTTCAGTGCCATTACCGCCACTTTCAGGTCTTTCACCTGCATTTCCCTGATAGTTTCCCCGATATCGGATAGAGTGTAGAGGATGGTATTTTTATATTCTTTCATGGAATCGTCGACGCGTGTACGGTATATCGAGGACCTTGCTTCCTCAATAAAGCGCTGCAGTTCCTCGAAGTTTATTAAAAAGAGTTCCATTCTTCGGATTGCGGCTTCTTCGTTTTGCAGCATCACCTCAATATCGATATCAAGGTAGAGCAGTTGCTGAATGATCTCACTTAGCAACTCCTTATCGTCTGTATCCAGGATAAAACGGTATTGTGCCAGTTTATCTTCGTCCAGGTAACGGACAAGTTCACTGAAGAGTTCAGGTCTTAGCAGAACGTCGCCGGCAGATTTGTCTTTGAGAAAGGCCCTGCCGCTGAAAGAGAGCTCTTTTGCGACTCTTATTTTGTGGATGGATTTCCCGTCTAACCCTGCATTATCAATGAATTGGAAAAGAGGAACGGTCCCATCAAGAATAATTTTTTTGTCTGTAAGGGACAGAATGCCCTGCGCTGAGGAACCGCCAGGCGTATAGAAGGCGCTATCGATTTTGACTACATCCAAATTCTCTGTCCCCGGAGAAGCTCTCCCGCACCATTAGATAATATAAAATAGTTTTCTGGTTTTATTATCTGCTTCACCATGGTTCCAACCGAGAATCAATATTTCCATTTATGCCCTCCTTTAAACTGTAACATATGCTGAAAAAATGTTTCCAGCAGTTGACATGCCCCAATTTAGTACTTGACGATGTTTAGCGATCTTGTTAATATTTCATAGACGAAACGCATCATAAAAATTAAGGAGGCAGGAATGGCACCAAAGAAACCAGTTGCGAAGAAAGCGGCAACAAAAAAGGCTACTGCAAAGAAACCGGCTGCAAAGAAAACCGTTGCAAAGAAGCCGGCTGCAAAGAAAGCAAAGGGGAAGAGGGCGCCGAATCCGGCCTTCATGAAGGCCATGAATATCAGCCCTGCTCTGGCCAAGGTCGTGGGAAGCAAGCCAATCCCCAGGACAGAGGTTGTCAAGAAGTTGTGGGAGTACATCAAGAAGAACAAGTTGCAGGATTCAGTTAATAAGAGGAACATCAATGCCGACGGAAACCTTAGGGATGTGTTCGGGGGTAAGGGCACCGTCACAATGTTTGAGATGACCAAGTTGGTCAACAAGCATTTGAGCTAAAATCCCGGTTTAGAATAAGAAAGGCAGTAGACAGGGCTACCCTGTACTGCCTTTCTTAGTTTTGATGGGCTATCGCACGTGAAACATTAAGCTATCCATCATAACCTCACCAAGATGCTAAAGGTTGATAAGCCTGCTGGTTTAGGGCGGAAATTGTTACCTCTCAAAACGTGCACTTCACTTTTCCAATGTCCTTGCCCACAACTGAGAGAAGGCCGAGATTATGCATCAACCCGGCTCATCATTCGATCATAAATGTCTTTTCGATGGCCGATACCAAGAACTATGATCATTGAACGGTCGAACTCAAAAATAACACGGTAGTCGCCGATACGGAGCTTCCAGTATCCTTTCAGCGTCCGTCTCAAGGGCACGGCATACTGTTCAGGATATGTAGTCAGCTTTGTTTCGATAGCGCGCTTTATCCTTGCCTTCATAGCAACTGATAGCGCGGGCATATCATGTTTCACTACTTCCTTGTGATAGCTGATAGTAAAAGACACTTCAGCTCCAGGCCTTTTTATGAGAAACAAGCTCCGACTTCTTGAGAGATTTTTTCCTCTCATCCGCAAGTGCAGCCAAAGCTATGTCCTCCTGAATCTCTAACGCTTCCTCTACGAGGTCCTCCACAATGGAAGACATCGAAAGACCTCTTGCTTCCGAAAGGGTCTGCACATCAGCATAAATACGAGGATTCAGAACAACGTTTACGCGCGGGTTTTTCGTAGGCATAAACACCTCCTTTGTCTTTTCTATAGTGTAACACAAATAACACACTTAACAAAAGGCCGCCTTTTGGCGCCTTGACATTAAATGATAATACAACTTATCATTTAATTAATCATGGAACTATTCTATAAATCAGAGTTCAGGAAGTATGTGAAAAAGCTGCCAAGGCCGTTTCAACTGGCTGTTGAGGATGAGATCGAAAAAGTTTATGAGAATCCCATGATAGGTGAGGAAAAGAGTGGCGACCTGGCAGGGTTTCGAGTACATAAATTCACTTTCAGGAGACAGGAATATTTAATTGCACACAAGGAACATGGCGGTTCCATTACCGCGTATATGATAGACACCCATGAGAATTTCTATAAAAACCTTAAGCTATATGTCAGGGAGGTGAAATAACTGTGATAACCGCGGAGAAGGTCTATAAAGAGATAGTAAGCATGCCTGTGGACGAGCGGGAAAAGTTGTTTGCTGTTATCGCACGGCAGGGTTTTGAGAAAAACCTCTATACACATGAAGAGGTCTTCGGAGACCTACGGCAGTCCCCGTTTACCATTAAGGAAGCTGCTGAGTATCTTGAGGTCGCTGTGATAACCGTTAGAAGGTGGGCTAAAGAAGGCACTCTCAAATCCGAACGCCTGGGGAAGAATATTGTATTCAATGTGGATAATTTAAAGCTATTTAAGAAGAAGAGGCCGGTTTGACAGACCTGCGCTGGACAATAAGATGAGTATCCCCTTGGAAAAAAAGTTGTCACTGGAAGAAATACGGAACCGTTTTGACAATGAGGTAGAACGTTTCTCCAACCTGGAGACCGGCCAGACCGCAACTATCGACGCGCCTCTTGCAATGGAGTTAATCACACGAGCTGCGGTTGCATGCACCTCTCATATCCGGCGAGTGCTCGATATTGGGTGTGGAGCCGGCAATAACACGCTTAAACTTTTGCAATTTGTTTCGCCCTTTGATTGTGACCTGGTTGACCTGAGTCAACCCATGCTTGAAAGAGCACATGCCCGAATTGCCGTTGTCAATTCTGGAGAAATAAAAATTTTTCAGGGGGACTTTCGAACTGTTGAATTGCCGGAGCAAAAGTATGATGTCATCCTGGCAGCGGCTGTTTTGCATCATCTCCGGGACGATCTCGATTGGGAAACTGCGTTTCATAAAATCTATAAATTAACAGCTCCGGGTGGTAGCGTGTGGATTACGGATCTGATATCGCATGAAAGCAGGCCAGTTCAATCCATGATGTGGGCCAGGTATGGTGAATATCTCCGGTCTATCGGAGGGGAAGAACACAAGGACAATGTCTTCACTTACATAGAGAAGGAAGATTCTCCAAGACCCGTGACTTATCAATTGAATTTGCTTAGGGAAGCCGGTTTCGATACTGTTGAACTTTTGCATAAAAACTCGTGTTTTGCCGCCTTCGGAGCAATCAAAAAAACTGATTAAGCTACAGCATAAGTGTTATGATGGCTCGAAAATTCAGTTCTCACAGGAAGCAACAGGTTCAGATTGCCGCAACTGGGTGCAGAGTATTATCGGAAATGATTACCCTCGTTTGCGAAGTACGGGGAATAAGGAACAGATTAAAGAGTTTGTAAGGGGCGTTTCTTCCTCCCCATAACTGTTATGCCGACTACATCATCTGAAATGTGCGCTTTCGACTCGACTAAACAGAGGAAGCGTGATTTTAAAAGAAGGTGTCGACATCCCTCATGCCATGCAGTACCCTGACGATCTCCAGTCCGCCGCTAATCGGTAAATAAAAAATGAGATATTTACCGATGTGTTTCCGGACGGAAGAGTTGTCCCGGGGTATATGCCGGCGGATGAGCTGATAACTGAAGTAGATAAAAAACGTAAACAATTAAAAAATGATGGGCAATGACAAGGATATTCATTACCCTTGCTCGGCTTGCCAGGACAAAGCCTTTCCAGAAAGAGTCAATACTCAAATTTTGAGCGCTATTT
>Ga0074045_10000310_pt1 | contig 47441 bp, 38 predicted proteins | sample BogForMeECP23OM2_FD_94442 | JGI IMG/M metagenome (GOLD analysis project Ga0074045, IMG submission 94442) | Bog forest soil microbial communities from Calvert Island, British Columbia, Canada - Bog Forest MetaG ECP23OM2 | ecosystem: Environmental > Terrestrial > Soil > Wetlands ... | reverse complement strand
TTCCACATGGTCCAACTCTTCGGCCGGAATGTGGGCGAAATCGAAGCCCCCGCCGAAGCTATTGACGGGGACACCGTCGATCTCCACCAGATTGAAATCGTCGTAGCCGCCGCGCACACAGAGCGAAGTGAGTCCGCCGGTGGGCCCGGTCTGGCTGATCGCCATGCCGGGGAGGTAACGCAGCAGGTCTACCGCCTGCGCCAGATTGCTTTGACGGATCTCTTCACTGGTGACGATGCTGGTGCTGCCGCCCTGCTGGCTGGCTGGGACATCGATGGCGGAGCCGACCACGCTCACCGAATCCTCGAGTGGCGCCAGCTCCAACTTCACCGTCAGCGGTTGCGCCGCGGAAGAGAGGAGAATTTCGGCGGTGCGGAATCCGGGCGCCGCGACGACGAGTCTGGCATCGGGCGCGGCGGCCACGGCGGTGTCGAAATCGAACGATCCATTGACACCGGTAAGAGTGCGGGCGGCGATTCCCGCCGGAACCGACACCGCGACCTGGGCGCCCATAATGGGAGCGCCGGACGGATCGGCGACGGTACCTTTCAGCGAAGCGGCCGGCAGGCCGGCGGACAACAGCAGAAGCAAGGACGCAAGGCCCTGGAGACGTATATACATTCGAGGCTCCTCCCTAGAGAGCCGAAAGTAAACAATCTCGCTGGCCGGTCTCCTGGTTTGCGCCTCTTCGAACCGCCCCGGCCTTCCCATTCCATCGCTGGAACAGTGACACATTTTTGGGCGATTCTCCGCGCTTACAGTGGCTGGGCCACGCCGGATTCGCACCGGCTTCCCGTACACCAGCGGACAATCGGATACCTTTCGAGTGTACACTAATTCATAACGCGATGCGAAACCGAAAGATTTGTCTTGCACATTGGAGCCTCGCGCTCGCAGTCCTGGGAGGCACGTTCCCGGCGCTCCACTCCGAAGGAAAATCCGATAAGAGAAAGTCGCACGCTGCGTACGAGCTCGGCCAGCGCGCCGACGAGGCAGGGCACCGCGAAGAAGCGATAGGCGACTATTCGGAAGCCCTCGCGGCCGACGCCGGAAACGCGGCGGCATTACGCGCGCGCGGTTTGGACTACCTTGCCGCCGGCGACAGCGAGAAAGCGCAGGCCGACCTGGAAGAGGCGGTGCGCTTGCAGCCGGCCGAACCGCTGGGCTATTGGGCACGCGCCGACTACTTCGCCACGATCGGCGAGATCACGCGCGCCATTCAGGACTACACGACGGCGATCGGGATGAAGCTCGAGCGCACGGAGGTGTACACCGGGCGGGGAAATCAGGAGCTGGCGCTGAAAGATTACGAAAAGGCCGCAACGGATTTCACACGGGCATTGTCACTGAGGCTGGACAACGCCGACGCGGACAAAGGCCTGGGCATGTCGCGCGCGGCACAAGGTCGCTACCACGACGCGGTGGACGCTTTCGATTCGTGCCTGCGGAGGCGCCCCGATTATGTCGATGTGTACGTCGAGCAGGCACTGGCCTATGTTGCGCTGAACGATTACCGGCGCGCGCTAGCCGATCTGGACACGGCGGTCCGGCTGCGCCCGGAAAACGCACGCGCGCTGCGCACACGCGGCGCGGTGAGGGAAGTGCTCGACGACAAGGACGGAGCCATGGCGGATTACACGGCTGCCATCCGGCAGGACCCGAACGATGCGCGCCTCTACCTGGCGCGTGGCACAGTTTACGCCGAGTTGGGGAAACGGGACGAGGCGTTCCGGGACCGCAACCGCGCCGTCGAGCTGGACCCGACGAATCCCATGGCATACATCGAGCGTGCCGCGTCGTACCACGCGCTGGGAGATCACCAGAAGGGGCTCACGGACCGCAACGCGGCGATCAAGCTCAACCCTGGGTTGGCAGTAGCATGGAGGACGCGAGGTGCCGACTACGTGCTGCTGGGGCGCTATGACGAGGCGTTGGCGGATTTGCAGCGCGCCGTACAGCTAGATCCGGACGACGCGCAAGCCCAGCAACTGCTGGCCATGGCGGATAGGAAGCTGCAGGAACTGATCGAGGCCGCTCGCACCCGCGAAACGCTGCCCGATACAGTGTCGCTCGACCTGCCGGGCGCGCCCGCAACGCCAGCGCGCGCGGAACCTCCGATTGCGGCGGCAACACCGCCATTGCCAGCCGCCACGCCGCCAACACCCAAGCCGGGTGTCGCACCGGCACCGGCGCCGCAAGCGCCGGCGTTGCAACCGGTGCTGAAGGCGGAATCGACGACGCCCAAGTCGGACATCGTACCGGGACCCGCGCCGCAAGCGCCGGCGTTGCAACCGGTGCTGAAAACGGAATCGATGACACCCACGCCGAACCTCACCCCGACACCGGCACCGCAAGCGCCGGCGTTGAAACCGGTGCTGAAGGCGGAATCGACGACGCCCAAGTCGGACATCGTACCGGCGCCCGCGCCGCAAGCGCCGGCGTTGCAACCGGTGCCGAAAACGGAATCGACGACGCCCAAGCCGGATGTCGCACCAGCATCGACACCGCAAGCGCCAACGTTGAAACCAGTGCTGAAGACGGAATCGATGACACCAAAGCCGGATGTCGCACCAGCATCGGCACCGCAAGCGCCGGTGTTGCGACCGGTGCTGAAAACGGAATCGACGACACCCACGCCGGACATCGTACCAGCGCCCGCACCGCAAGCGCCGACGTTGCAACCGGTGCTGAAAACGGAATCGATGACACCCACGCCGAACCTCACGCCGACACCGGCACCGCAAGCGCCAACGTTGAAACCAGTGTTGAAGGCGGAAGCGACAACACCCAAGCCAAACCTCACGCCGACACCGGCACCGCAAGCGCCAACGTTGAAACCAGTGTTGAAGGCGGAAGCGACAACACCCACGCCAAGCCTCACGCCGGCACCGGCACCGCAAGCCCTGGCTTTGAAACCGACGGTAAAGGTGGAAAGTCCGGTGCTCAAGCCGAACCTCTCGCCGGCACCGACACCGCAAGCGCCAATGTTGAAACCGGTGCTGAAGACGGAAGCGACGCCGAGGCCGGTTCCCGAAGCCGTTAAAGATGCGTTCATCCATCAAGCGGCGGGGCGCAAGCTGATTCAGGACCGGAAATTCACCGAGGCGATCGCGGAGCTCAACGCGGCGATTCGGCTGGATCCCATGTCGGCGCGGGCGTACAATGCGCGTGGTTACGCGCAAATGCGCCTCAAACGGTTTACCGAAGCGATTGCCGATTTCGACAACGCCATCCGGCTCGATCCCAACTACGTTAACGCGTACCAGAATCGTGCCGCCGCGCGCGGCGGTTTGGGCGACAAGGCCGGCAGCGAAGCGGACCTGGAGAAATCACGGGAACTGAGCCAGGGCTTGCAGTAGGAACGCAGGCAAACTCTGCCAGAGGAGAGCGGGCGAATGAACTACACGTACGAAGACATCGCCAAAATGATCGACCATTCGCTGCTGAACCCCACGCTGACCGCGGCGGAGCTGGAAGTCGGCTGCCAGTTGGCGCTGGATTATGATGTGGCAAGCGTCTGCACTCTGCCGTATGACCTGCGCCGTTGCGCCGCCATGCTAGCCGGTAGCCAGGTGAAGGCAAGCACCACCATCGGCTTCCCACACGGCTGCCACACCACGGCAGTCAAAGTGGCCGAAGCACAGCGCGCGCTCGCCGACGGCGGCCAGGAGCTGGACATGGTGGTGAACATCAGCGCCGTGCTGAGCGGCGACTGGCAATATGTTCACGACGATCTGGCGGCAGTGATTGCAATGACCCACGCGGCGGGGCAAAAGGTGAAGGTCATTTTCGAGAACTGCTATCTGAACGACTCGCAGAAGATCCGCCTGTGCGAGATTTCGAGCGAGTTGGGTGCGGATTGGGTGAAGACGTCCACCGGATACGGCAGCGGGGGCGCCACCATCGACGACCTGGTGCTGATGCGCAAGCACGCCGCGCCGCAGGTGCAAGTGAAAGCCGCCGGAGGGATTCGCGATCTGGATGCGCTGCTGGCCGTTCGCGCGGTGGGCGTGACGCGCTCCGGCGCCACACGCACGGCATCCATGCTTGACGAATGCAGGCGCCGATTGGGATTGCCGCCGCGAGAGCGATCCAGCCAGACTTGACACGCCGCTCTCGCGCCGCGCGGGCTCACGCGAAAATCGGCATCACCAAGACGAGTGAGGCACTCACCCTGTCTACCGAACATCGCGCAGACGAAACAGGATCGCGGCTCACCTACTTCACCAAACTGGCGGCGCGTCCGGCGAAACCCAACACCCAGCCGGGGAAGATGCCGAGGAACAGTGTGCCGAGGGCGGGCAGAATCAGGGCGGCGGAGAACGCGGGCGTGAGCGGCTCGGCATTCGAGGCGGCTTCACCTGTTTCGCGGAAATACATCATCACCAGAACGCGCAGATAATAATATGCCGCCACGGCGCTGTTGAGCAGGCCGAGCACGGTGAGCCACACCAGGTTCGATTCCAAGGCGGCTTTGAAAATATAGAACTTTCCGAAGAAGCCGCCGGTGAGTGGCACGCCAATCAGCGAGAGCAGAAAAATCGTGAGCATCCCAGCGACGAACGGCTGTTTCTGCGCGAGGCCCGCGAAATCCTCGACGCTTTGATACCGTTCGTCCTTGCCGGATAGGTGACTGACCACGGCGAACGCGCCCACGTTCATGCACGCGTAAGCAGCCAGATAAAACATCACGGCGGCGATGCCGGCGTCGGAGGCCGTCGCCAGGGCTACCATCACGTAACCGGCGTGCGCGATCGAGCTATAGGCCAACATGCGCTTGACGTTGGTTTGCCGCAACGCGGCGAAATTGCCAATAGTCATGGAAAGCAGCGCGGAAGCCCACACCAGCGGCGCCCACGCCTGGCCGATGGGCTCGAACGCGGTCATGAAGATGCGCAGAAAGATGGCGAAAGCAGCCGCTTTCGGTCCGGCGGACAGGAAGGCCGAGATCGGCGTGGGCGCGCCCTGGTACACATCCGGCGCCCAGATCTGAAATGGAGATGCGGAGACCTTGAAAGCCAGCCCGACGAACATCAGCGCAGCCGCCACACCAACCATCACCGACAAGGCAACACTGGGACCGGCGATGGCAGCGCGCACCACGCTGAGATTGATGCTGCCGGTTATGCCATAAATCAGCGCCACGCCGTAGAGGAAAAAGCCGGTGGCGAACGATCCGAGCAGGAAGTATTTGAGCGCGGCCTCGTTGGCGCGCTTGTCGTCGCGCAGATAACCGGCCAGGATGTAGCTGGCGATGGAGGATATCTCCAGGCCAATAAAGATAATAATGAGATCGTTGGCCGCGGCCATAATACACTGGCCGGCGATGGAGAACAGCAGCAGGGCGTGAAACTCGCTGGTTTCCGCCTGCTGGCGTTTCAGAAAACTGAAGGAAGGGAGGACGGTGAGGATGCCGACGCCGAGAACCAGGACGCGGAAGAAAGTCGCGAAGCCATCGACGATCAGCATTCCGCCGAACGCCTGGCCGGGGTGCGAGTAGGCGTAGATTGCGGCGCCAATGGCCGCTACCAGCGTGGCCAGGCTGAGCGTTCCATAGAATTTGGATTCGCGCCGATGGATCAACGGATCGAGCACCATGATGAGGGTGCCCATCGCGGTGAGGATGATTTCCGGCAGGAAGCGGATCAGGTCGACCGGATGAAACATAGGGCTACCGGGCACGGCTCACCTCCGTGCGGGCGGGGCTCCCGAATTCGACTCGCTCTGGAATATGGACCTGGGTTTGTGCCAGCACGCGCGCCGTGGTCTTACCGACGGGCGCGAGGAACGATTTCGAATAGACGCCCATCCAGACCATCATGGCGATCAGCGGAATCACCACGGCCCACTCGCGTAGCTTGAGGTCGGTCATGTGCGACCGCACTTCCTCTTTCAACTCGCCATAGAACACGCGCTGGTACAGCCAGAGCATGTAGCAGGCCGATAGGATCACGCCAAGCGCGGCCCAAACAACCCATCTGAAATTGGCGAGCGCGGCGCCCTGCAGCACCAGAAACTCGCCGACGAAATTGTTCAGCAGCGGCAGCCCGATGGACGCCAATGTGGTGATCAGGAACGCGGTGGAGAGCCACGGCGCGGCAGTCGCAACGCCGCCATAGTCTTCAATCGCGAGCGAGTGGCGCCGCTCGTACATCAGGCCCACAAGCACGAACAGCGCGCCGGTGGAGATGCCGTGATTGAGCATCTGGTAAACCGCGCCATCGAGTCCCAGTTGCGTGAAGGAGAAAATGCCGAGCACGACGAAACCGAGGTGGCTGACCGACGAATACGCCACCAGCTTCTTCATGTTCGGCTGCACCATGGCGACCAGCGCGCCATAGATGACGCCGACGATGGCCAGCACAGCGATCCACGGAGCGCAGCGGCGCGCGGCAGCGGGAAACAGCGGCAGCGCGTAATGCAGAATACCGAAGGTGCCCATCTTCAGCATCACGGACGCCAGCATCACGGAACCGGCAACGGGAGCCTCCACGTGCGCGTCCGGCAGCCAGGTGTGCAGCGGGAACAGCGGCACCTTGATCGCGAAAGCGACAAAAAATGCCAGGAAGAGCAACATCTGCTCGAAGGGCGTGAAGACCAGCCGCCCACTCGAGAGTTGATCCAAAATTGCCGCGTAGCCGAACGTGCCGGCGCGAGTGTAAATATAGATAATGGCCGCCAGCATGAGCACCGAACCGGCCATCGTGTACAGAAAGAACTTGACCGCGGCATAGATGCGGCGCTCGTGGCCCCAGATGCCGATCAGGAAATACATCGGCACCAGGCTGACCTCCCAGAACACGTAAAACAGAAACAAGTCCTGCGCCAGAAACACGCCCACCAGGCCGAATTCCAGCAGCAGCAGGAACGCGAAGAATTCCTTGACGCGGCTCTGAATGTGGTTCCAGCTAATCAATACGCAGATCGGCGTGAGGAACGTGGAAAGCAGCACCAGCCACAGGCTGACGCCATCGGCGGCAATGTGGAAACGAATTTCCGGCGACGCGATCCACTGCCAATCGACGGTGAATTGATCGCCCCCCAGCGAGCGGTCGAACCAGCCGAGCAGAGCCACCGAAGCGACGAACGTGACCAGCGAGATTCCAAGCGCCCAATAGCGGCTCGATGCCGGCGAGGAACGCGGCACGGCCAGCGCAATCAGGAACCCAGCGGCCGGAAGCAGCAGAACGAGCAGCAGCAGGTTCATCGCAGGCCTCCCAGCGCGGCCATCAGGAAGATCACCAGCACGCCGCCGAGCGCCACCCACGTCGCGTAGCTGCGCGTATTGCCGGATTGCGGCAGGCGCAAGACATCGCCGATGTTCTTCGCCCGCGCGCCGATGCCATTGACGATTCCATCGATCAGCCCCGCGTCGATGCCCTTCCATAACACGAGCCGCGAGCCACCCACCAACGGCTTCACGACCGCCGCATCATAAATCTCGTCCACGAAGTACTTGTTGTAAACCAGCGTGTAGAGCCCCTTCGCGCCGCTGGCGATGGAATCGGGGATGCCCGGCCGGTACACGTACAACAACCACGCCAGCCCGATGCCCAGCAAGCCGGCCGCGCTGGCGACAGCCATCGGGCCGAACTCCTCGGGCACTTCCGCCGCCGGAAAAACCGTGCGGAGAAAATCGGGGACCTTGAAAAGTGCGCCGCCGACAATCGAGAGCGCCGCCAAAATCACCAGCGGGACCAGCATCACGGGCGGCGATTCGTGCGGATGTTCCTTGCCGCGATACTTGCCCGTAAACGTCATGAAGAAGGCGCGGAAGACGTAGAATGCGGTCATGCCGGCGGTGAAGACGCCGACCCAGTAAATCCACGGCGCGCGATGATTGGCGGCGAGCAGAATTGCATCCTTGCTGAAATATCCCGACGTAAGCGGGAAGCCGGCGATGGCGAGTGAAGCGCAAAGCATCACGCCGAAGGTCCAAGGAATCTTGCTACGCAGCCCGCCCATCTGCCGCATATCCTGTTCGCCCGAAAGCGAATGGATCACCGCGCCCGCGCCGAGGAAGAGCAACGCCTTGAAGAACGCGTGCGTCATCAAGTGGTAGATGCCCGCCGAAAACGCGCCACAGCCGACACCCACAAACATGTAGCCAAGTTGCGAAACGGTGGAATAGGCGAAAACCTTCTTGATGTCGTTCTGCGCCAAGCCAATCGTCGCGGCAACGAAGGCGGTGGCGATGCCTATGTAGGCGATCACGTCCATCGCGATGGGCGCGTGTGTGTAAATGACCCACGAGCGCGCCGTCATATAAACGCCGGCGGTGACCATGGTGGCGGCGTGGATCAGCGCGGAAACGGGCGTGGGGCCAGCCATCGCGTCGGGCAGCCAAACGTACAGCGGTATCTGCGCCGACTTGCCGCACGCGCCAACCATCAGCAGGATGCCGACCAGAGTGAGCAGCGCGACCGGCGCGACCGGTGCCTGCGCGAACACGTGCGCGAAATCGAGCGTGCCGAACTGGCGGAAGATCAGGAACATCGCCAGCGAGAAACCGAAATCGCCGATGCGGTTCACGATGAACGCCTTGTTGCCCGCGTCGGTGGCGAACTTCTTATCGAAATAGAAGCCGATCAAGAGGTAGCTGCACAGCCCAACGCCCTCCCAGCCGACAAATAGCACCAGGTAGTTGGCGGCCAGCACCAGCGTCAGCATAAAGAACATGAAGAGGTTCAAAAAAGCGAAGAAGCGGTAATAGCCGCCCTCGTGCGCCATATAGCCAATGGCATAAATGTGGATCAGCGAGCCGATGCCCGTGACGACCAGCAGCATGACGGCTGTGAGGCGGTCGACCGAGAAATCGCAATTGACGGTTAGCGCGCCGCTCTGAATCCAGGTGAAGTAATGCTCGGTGTACGTGCCGGGAAGGCCGCCCAGACCGAACAGGGTTTTCAGCACCCACACAAAGGCGAGCACCACGCTGCCGATGGCGAACGTGTTGACCAGCCCCTTCGAGAAGCGGCGGCCGAACAGGCCGTTGATCAGGAAGCCGGCCAGCGGAAGTGCGGGTATCAGCCAGAGTTGCATTGGTCGCGTCGTCAGTTCTTCATCGAATCCAGATCGTCGATGTTCAGCGTGCCGCGGTTCTTGAAAACGGTCAGAATGATCGCCAGTCCGACAGCCGCCTCGGCCGCCGCCACCACCATCACGAAAAACGCGAACAGGTGCCCGGCCACGTCCTTGCGCTGATACGCGAAGGTGATGAAGGTCAGGTTGACGGCGTTCAAAATCAGCTCAATCGACATGAACATCGTGATGATATTGCGCCGGAAGATGAAGCCGGCCACGCCGAGCGAGAACAGCACCGCGCTCAACATCAGGAACCAGGAGAGCGGAATGTGGCTCATCATTCGAGCTCCTTGCGCGCCAGCACGATGGCGCCGACGATGGCGATCAGAATCAGGATCGACGTGATTTCAAACGGCAACAGGTACGTGGTGAAGAGGGCGCGCCCAACCGCCTGCGCCGTGCCGCCGCGGAAGCCGCCGAAATGCACCTCGGTGTCGCGCGGGTATATGCGCGAAACGAAAAAGGCCAGCAGCGCCAGCAATGCGATCAGCACGGGCACGCCCAGCAGGCTGGCGACAAAGGAACGGCCGGGTTTGGTCTCACCGCCTGCGTTGAGCAGCATGATGACGAAAACGAACAGCACCATGATGGCGCCGGCGTAGACGATGACCTGCGCGGCGGCGAGGAACTCGGCGCCCAGCAGCAGGTACAACACGGCCAGCGACCCCATAACCGCGATCAGCGAAACCGCGCTCGCGACCGGGTGCCGCTGCACCACGACATTGATGGCGGCCACCACCGCAATGCCCGCAAATACGAGAAACAGAATCAAATCCATCGCAAGAAACTCACGAAAACGCCGCAATCGCCAGGCCGGTTGCCAGCAGGTTCAACATGGCAATCGGGAACAGAACCTTCCAGGCGAAGCCCATCAGTTGATCGTAGCGGAAGCGGGGCAGTGTGCCGCGTATCCACATAAACAAAAACAGAATGGCGCCGGTCTTGGCGCAGAACCAGAATAGCGGCAGCAGCGCGCTCTGTACGATCGGCACCAGAAACACCGCCGCAACGATGAGGAAAACCACGCCGAATGGTGGGAACGTGAAACGGTCGCGGTTGCGCCGCGGGTTCAGGCCGCGCCAGACCGTGACCACGCCGGCGACCCCGAAAATCGCCACCGGCACGTAGCCGGAGCCATACGCCGCCGGCCACGGCGCCACCCATCCACCCAAGAACAGCAGCGTCGCCATGCAACTCACGGTGATCATGTTGGCGTATTCGGACATGAAGAACGCCGCGAACTTCATGCTGCTGTATTCGGTGTGGAAGCCGGCCACCAACTCGTTCTCGGCTTCCGGCAAATCGAAGGGCACGCGGTTGGTTTCGGCAAACGCCGCAATGAGAAAGACGATGAAGCTCACGAACTGGAATCCGTGGAACAAGTTCCAGTTCCACATCCAGCCATCTTGCGTCTCAACCAATTTGCGCAGGCTCAGCGTGTTGGAAATCAGCAGCGGCGCGGCGATGGCGAGCGAAAGCGGCAACTCATAGCTGATCATCTGCGCCGAACTGCGCAGACCGCCCAACAGCGCGTACTTGTTATTCGAGCTCCATCCGGCGAATACGATGCCATAGACGCCCATCGACGAAACCGCCAGAATGAACAGCACGCCGAAGTTGAGATCGGTAAGCTGCATGTAAGTCCGGTAGCCGGCCACGGGAATCGCGGGGCCAAAGGGAATCACGGCAATCGAAACTAGCGCCATGGTCATTGCCAGGAACGGCGCCGCCAGGTAGAGCGTCTTGTTGACGTACGGCGGCACCAGGTCTTCCTTGGTGATGAGCTTGATCACATCCGCCACCGGTTGTAGCAGGCCGTGCGGGCCGACGCGGTACGGGCCGGGCCGCACCTGGATGTGGGCGATCACCTTTCGCTCCACCCACTGCAGGTAGGCGAGGATGGTCATGAGCGCGCCGAAGACCACGAAAATCTTGATGAGGCTGATGACGATGAACGAGTCCATTAGCGGCTCAAGCGGCTTTCCAGTACCGAATTCAGTACCTTAGAATAACGCCCCAGCGTTCCCGACGCGAACAGGCCGTTGCGCGCCGACCGAACCAGGCCGGGCTCGCCGATAACGGCAATGCGCCCATTCACCGGCATGGTTTGTGCCGCGCCGCCAGTTGCGAGAAGTGGCATAGCGACGTCGTAACCGCGCACGTTCTTGCGGATCTCTTCGAAAACGGCGTCCGGAGCCCACGGCCCGAGCGTGGCCGCCGCTCCCATTTCACGCGCCAGGAAGCCGATGATCTCGAGATCCGGCTTGGCGCCCATGGTGTTGATGGCGCGCTGGAGGCGCTGGACTTCGCCGGTGCCGCTGGTCACCGTGCCGTTCTTCTCATAAGCGCAGGCGGCCGGCAGCACCACATCCGCCTGCCGCGCGGTTTCCGTCAGGAACAAATCCTGCACGACGAGGAAGCCCGCTTTGCGCGCGGCGTGTGCGAGCGGATTGGCGCCGATCACCCACAACACGCTCAATTCGGCCGCCAGCATCTCGTCGAGATGCAACCCGGCCTGGCCGGACGGCTGATAACCCGGCAGAAGCTCCGGCGTGAGGCCCATGTCGATGGCGCCGCGCGAGTTCGCGTAATCCACCAGGCAGACGTAGCGCACCGGAATGCCCAGCGTTTCGCCGAAGTCCACCAGCTTGCGCAGTTCCCCGCCCTGATAGGAATCGTCGAACAGGATCGCCAGCTCCGGCTCAGCCATCAGCTTGTCGCGCAGCGATTCATAATCGCGCCCGCGCACGATAGCGGCCGCGTATTTGTCTTCGCGCACGGCCTTGGGCGTTACCACGTACACGCGCGCCTGATGATGCCGCCAGTTGGCGCGGATCTGATAAGAAAGCAGCGGATGCTCCAGCGCCAGGTCCGCGCCCAGCACCAGAAACGCCTTACGCTCGTAAAGGTCCGCCACGGTAGCCAGCTTGGCCTGCTTGCCGCTCAGTGCGTCCACCAGCGTCACCACATCGCCGGTGCGGCGATGATCGATGTTGTTGGTCCCGAGCACGCCGCGCGCGAACTTCTGCAAATAGTAATTCTCTTCGTTGGTCGTGTGGTTGGAGCCGACGATACCGAACGTGCCCGCACCAATCGTCTGCTGAAACTTCTCGGCGACCGCGGCCAGCGCCTGCGACCACGAAACCTCTTCCAGCTTGCCGTCGACGCGCATCAGCGGCGCTTGCAAGCGCTCGGGATGATCGTAGAAATCGAAACCGTAGCGGCCCTTGATGCAGAGGAATTCGCCGTTGATACCGCTGCGGTCGCGATTGTTCCCGCGCAGGATGCGGTCGTTACGCGTGCCGAGCGTGGTCTTGCAGCCATCCGAGCAGTGCGCACAGATGGTGCCTACGTGCTTCATCTCCCACGGCCGCGTCTGGTATCGGTAGATGCCGCTGGTCAGCGCGCCCACCGGGCAGATGTCGATGCACGCGCCGCACTCGTCGCATTCCAGATGATCGCCGTGGTTGGGCGCGATTTCCGACACCACCCCGCGCGCGACCACGCCGAGCGCGTTTACGCCCATGCCTTCATTGCAGACGCGCACGCAGCGGTAGCACAAGATGCAGCGCGGCGCATCGAAAAACACGACGGGTGAAAATTGTTTTTCCGGCGTGTGAACCTTGGTTTCCGTGTACCGGCTTTCGCCCGCGCCGTAGCGAAACACCATGTCCTGCAGCTCGCACTCGCCGCCCTTGTCGCACACCGGGCAATCCAGCGGATGATTCGTCAGCAGAAACTCGAGCATGTACTTGCGCGCCGAGACTACCTGGGGCGTTTCCGTGCGCACCACCAGCCCCTCGGCCACCGGCAGCGTGCAGGCCGTCATCAGCTTGGGCATCTTCTCGACCTCCACCAGGCACATGCGGCAGGCGGCTTGCAGAGAAAGGCCTTCGTAATAACAGAATGCGGGAATTTCGATGCCAGCCAGTTTCGCCGCGTCGATCACCAGCATTCCCGCCGGCGCGTGTATCTCGTGGCCGTCGATCGTGAGCTTCACGGTGTCGGCCATTACGCGGTCACCATCCGCCCGGAATGCTCGAACGGGCAAGGCTTGCCGTTCAGATGGTCCTCGAATTCTTGGCGGAACTTCTCGACAAAGGAAATCATCGGCATCGCCGCGGCGTCGCCGAGCGGGCAGAACGTGCGGCCCAGCATGTTCTTCGCAATGTCGCCCAGCAGGCCGATGTCCCGCTCGTTTCCGCCGCCGGAATGCACGCGGGTCATGATCTTGTTGAGCCACGTGGTGCCTTCGCGGCAAGGGATGCACCAGCCGCAGCTTTCATGGGCGTAGAACCTCATCAGCCGCATGCACGCCTTCACCATGCACGTGTCTTCATCCATGATGACCACGCCGCCCGAACCGAGCATCGTCTTGCGCTGCGCCATCGAATCGTAATCCATCGTGGCGCCCTCGCACTCTTCGGCCGTCAGCACCGGGCACGAGGAACCGCCGGGTATGAACGCTTTCAACTTCTTCCCATTGCGCATGCCGCCGCCCACTTCCTCGATCATCTGTTTGACCGGGAAGCCGAGCCGCAATTCGTAGACGCCGGGTTTGTTGATGTGTCCGCTGAGGCAGGTCATCTTGGTGCCGCCGGCCTTCGGAATGCCGAGCGCCGCGAACGCAGCGCCACCGTGCAACAGGATGCTCGGCACCGCGCAAAACGTCTCGACGTTGTTCAATACCGTGGGACACTGGAACGCTCCCGCCACGGCCGGAAACGGCGGGCGTATGCGCGGCACGCCACGCTTGCCTTCGAGCGATTCCAGCAGCGCCGATTCCTCGCCGCACTCGTACGACCCCGCGCCGGTATGCGTGTACAATTCGAAATCGAAGCCCGTGCCCTGAATATTCTTGCCCAGCCAGCCGCGTTCGTACGCTTCCGCGATGGCGCGGTCCACGATGTCGATCAGATAGCGGTACTCGCCGCGAATGTAGATCCAGCCGGCATGGGCATCCACGGCCAGTCCCGCAATGAGAACGCCCTCGATCAACTGGTGCGGATCGTTTTCCAGCAACACGCGATCCTTGCACGTTCCGGGCTCGCCTTCATCGGCGTTCACCACGATGTATTTCGGTTTGGGCGACGTGCGCGGCACGAAACTCCACTTCATGCCGGCAGGGAACCCGGCGCCGCCGCGCCCGCGCAGGTTCGATACCTTCACCTCGTTGACGATCTCGTCCGGCGTCATCTTGGCGGCTTTCAGAAACGCCTGGTAGCCTTCCGTCGCGAGGTAGGTCTCGATCGATTCGGAGCGCTCCATGCCGAAGCGCCGCGTCAGCAGCCTGGTCTCGAGCGGGCTGGGTTCGTTGTACAGCATCTATTGCTTCTTCCTCAGGCCGTCCAAAAGCCGGTCGAGTTTTTCCGGGGTCGCGAAGTGATGAAAATCGTAATTGACTTGAATCGCCGGCGCCCACGAGCACGCACCCATGCACTCCACTTCTTCGACGGAAAACTGCCCGTCCGCGGTGACGCCGTGGTTTTCGATTCCCAGCTTCTGGCAGGTGTGTTCCAGCAGTTTGTCGCCATCGTGCAACAGGCAACTGATGTTGGTGCAGACCTGCACGTGATATTTACCGCGCGGCTGGCGGTGCAACATGCTGTAATAGGAAACGACTTCGTTCACCTGCAGCGGAGTCACACCCACGCGTTGCGCCACTTCCTCAACCAGTTCCTCGGTCACGGCCCCAAGTTCATCCTGCGCATAGAGCAGCATCGGAATCATCGCCGCGCGCTGGCGGCCGGCCGGGTAGCTTTCCAGCAGCTTCGTGAACCGGGCTTCCAATTGGGGAGAGAATGTCATGTCCGGTTTACCGATCCACATCTCCTAGCATGAAATCGGTGCTGCCGATGGAAGCGATCACGTCGGCGATCAGCTTGCCTTCCACCATCGGCGCGGTGGCTTGCAGGTTGCCGAAACTGGGCGTGCGCATATGCACGCGGTACGGCCGCGCCGTGCCGGCGCTCACCACGTAATAGCCCAGCTCGCCGCGCGGCGATTCAATCACCTGATATACCTCGCCTTCCGGCACGCGGAAGCCCTCGGTCACAATCTTGAAGTGGTAGATGAGCGCTTCCATCTGCGTCTTCATCTTGTCGCGATCGGGCAGCACGAGATGCGGAGCGTCGGCTTTCCACGGCCCGGCGGGCATCCCCTCGAGCGCCTGCCGCACGATCCGCGCGCTCTGCCGCATTTCCTCGATGCGCACCTGGTACCGGGCGTAGACATCGCCTTCCGTCCGCACCGGCACTTCAAAATCGAATTTCTCGTAACTCGAGTAGGGTGCATCCTTGCGTGCGTCCATCTTTAAACCGGCGGCACGCAACATCGGCCCAGTGACTCCGAGGTCGAGCATATCTTCGAGCGGAATCCAGCCCACGCCGCGCGTGCGGCCGATCCAGATCTGGTTGTTCGTGAGCAGATCCTCGTACTCGTCCACGCGGCTGGGGAACACGTCGATAAACTTCTTCACCCGCTCCTGCCAGCCCCGCGGCGGCTCCAGTGCCAGCCCGCCAATGCGAATGTAGCTCGTCATCATGCGCTGGCCGGAGAACATTTCGAAAATGCGCAGGATTTCTTCCCGCTCGCGGAAGCAGTACAGGAAGACCGACATGGCGCCGATATCGATGGCGTGCGTCCCCAGCCACACCAAGTGGCTGTTGAGGCGCGTCAACTCCACGAGCATCACCCGCATCCACTGCGCCTGCGGCGGAATTTCCAGCCCGAGCAGCTTCTCCACCGCGAGGCTCCATCCCAGGTTGTTCGAGAGCGGTGCCAGATAATCCACGCGGTCGGTCAGTGTGACCGCCTGCTGATAGAACTTGACCTCGAATTCCTTTTCAATGCCGGTGTGCAGGAAGCCGATGTCCGGCCGGCAGCGCACGATCGTCTCGCCATCGAGCTCCAGCAGTAGCCGCAACACACCGTGCGTCGAGGGATGCTGCGGGCCCATGTTGAGCACCACCGTGCGCCGGCCGGTGGTGGGCTCGTCGCTCTCCACGGTGACGGCAATTCCTGGCGTATCCGGCTCGCTCATGGTCAAATCCTCGCGCCCGTCACGGGATAGTCCTTGCGCAGCGGGTGGCCGTCCCAATCGTCCGGCATCATGATGCGGCGCAGATCGGGATGATTCGGGAACCGGATGCCAAACAGGTCGAATACTTCCCGCTCATACCAGTTGGCACCCCGCCACACCGAAGTGACGCTCTCGATGGCCGGCTCGGCGCCGCTCACGCGGCATTTCAGGCGCACCCTCTGGTTCCTCTCCACCGAATGCAAATGGTAGACCAGCTCGAAGCGCGGCTCGGCCGGATAGCGATCCACCGCGGTCACCGAGCTCAACCGAACGAATTTCCGATCGTATTTCAGAAACCCGCAGACGCTCGTAATTTTCGCCGCCGCAATTTCCAGCGTCAACTCGCCGCGGTCGAACTTCCCGCCGGTGACGGCGTCGCCGTCAAAGGCCTCCACGGCAAGGGCTAGAGACTGTTCGCACAATGGATCGGGCAGCATAGTCGGTAGTTACCGTTTCCGGTCCGCAGTGGAATCGGGGGACCAATCGAGCGCCCCCTTCTTCCAGATGTAGAAGAAGCCGGAAAGGATCAAAATCACGAACACCAGCATCTCGACAAACGCGAACATCTTCAGCTCGCGGTACACCACCACCCATGGGTAAAGAAAAATGGCCTCGATATCGAACAGAATGAACAGCATCGCCACCAGGTAGAATTTCACGCTGAAGCGGTGCCGCGCATCGCCGGTGGGAACCATGCCCGATTCGTACGGCATGTCTTTCACGCGGTTGCGCACGCGCTTGCCAAGCAGGTAGGAAACCGCGATCAGCCCGGCCGCCAACGCCATGGCAAGCAAGGCTTGCACCAGGACAGGAAAATACTGTTCCGCGTATGATTCTGGCATGCGATTCGGGAAGCTGCGGCCTAAACTTGACTATAATGGGTGCAAAAGAAGAGTGTCAACCGGAGATGGAGATCCCTGTATTTATTAACGGCGAATCGCGCACCGTGGCCGCGCGACTAACGGTACTGGAACTATTGCGGCACCTCGGACTCGATCCTGCGCGCGTCGCGGTCGAGCTCGACCGCCGCATCGTCAAACAGGCACAATGGAGCGACGCCGTGGTCGGCACCGGCGCGCATATCGAAATCGTCCAGTTCGTCGGCGGCGGATAGACAGATGTGGTCGCGGCTACGACACCCATCGGAGCCGCGACCACAGGGGGCGGTTGTCGCCGAGCGAGTCCACTAACTACCAGCCCCGCTTACACGAAGCTGCGAACGGCGTGGGCTTCGTCTTCGTGAACGTCGAAAACCGTATACAGCTTGGTGATCTGCAACAGATCCTTCACGCGCTTGGTCAGGTTGAGCAGCTTCAACTGCCCGCCAGCGTTGGTCACCGTCGTAAAGCCTGATACCAGCTCGCCGATCCCCGAGCTGTCGATGTAGGAAACGTCTCCCAGGTTGAGCAGGATCTTCTTCTGGTTCTTGCCCACCATGTCTTTTAGGGCTTCGCGCAGCGCGCTGGACCCTTCGCCGAGAGTGATTCGCCCGGCCACGTCCACCACGGTGACGTCGCCCACTTGTCGGATACCCAAATTAACGCTCACTGAAAGTCCTCCTGGAATTGTGAAAGAAACTATTTAGACACCGCAAACTTCACTAAAGTTACTTCGGTTCCCGCCGGCTCCAAATGGCGGGCCTGAAAATCGTCCATAAACGACCGTATCAGAAAAATACCGCGGCCCGAGGTGCGCAACAAGTTCTCGGGCTTTAGCGGGTCGGGCAGGTTGGCGTGGTCGAACCCTTCGCCTTCGTCGGCCACCCGCACGGTGAACCGGCTCCCGCCCATGCTGGCCGCAAAACGCACCTTCTTATTCGCGTTGTAGCGGTTGCCGTGAACCACAGCGTTGACCATGCTCTCGCGCACGGCCAGCCCGATCTTCATCAGGTCTTCCTCGTCGAAACCGGCCCGCCGCGCCACACCCACGGCCAAGTCCTCGGCTTGGTCCACGCTTTCCAGGGTTGAGTCGAGCAACCTCTCTACGGATTCCGTTGCTGGGCGCGAAAGATCCCCCATTGCGATAGCGGCCGCTCGGCCACAGCGAATGGTAAGAATAATTTACCGGAGCCGCGAAAGTCAAGGACGCGCTGCCATAGTGGGGCACGCCTGAGCTTGCCCGCATTCTCGCCCGGAACGACCTCTGCCCCGCGCGCAGCCTTACAGCGGCACGTAGCCCGAGCCCTGTCCGCGAAATTGCGTCGGCGGTGGCTCGCGCCGCAGTTCCTCGATCAACTCCACAACGTTGCGTTCAATCGCGTCGCGGATCTCGCAGTGCTCCTCGTAGGTCATACCGATCGGGTCCGGGATCTCCCATTCCAGCATGCGCGCGAGGGTGCCATCCGGTTGCGTAGCCGAAAGCTGGCGCTGGCTCATGTTGACCACCACGTCGAACCGGACACGCGCCAGGTTCCGCAGGCTCTTTGGAAAATGATCGCGCAGCACGATGTCCTTCTCCGCCATGGCGCGGACCGTGTCGAGCGCGATGTCCAACGCGGGCGACACCCCAGCGCTGGCCGGAATCATCACGTCGCCGCCGCGCGCTCGCGCGAAAGCTTCGGCCATCTGGCTGCGGCAGGAATTGCCGACACAGACGAACAGCACGCGTTTACGGCGGTCGCTCACAGCTTTTCCAGGAACAGCCGATGTACGCGCGCGTCGGCGGTAAGTTCGGGGTGGAACGTGGCGGCCAGGTGCGGCCCTTGCTCCACCAGCACCGGATCGCCCCCGTACCTTGCCAGCACTTTCGCCTCACCGCCCACTCGCCGAATGATCGGAGCGCGGATGAAAACCGCTTCCAGCGGGCCGGGCGCGGTGCGGCGCGCGAACTCGGCGCCGGGTTCGAGCGAGGCCACGCGGCTGTCCAACTGGCGTCCGTAGCCGTTGCGCTCCACCGCGATGTCCATCAGTCCGAGGCTCTCCTGCGCCGGCGCCGACACTTCGTTCGCCATCAGGATCGCTCCCGCGCAGGTGCCGAACACCGGCTTGCGGCGCGCGAATTCCTGAAGCGGCTCCATCAAGCCATCGTAGCGCAGCAACTTCAGCATGGTCGTGCTTTCGCCACCGGGAATCACCAGCCCGTCCAGACCGGCCAAGTCCGCCGCATGGCGCACGTACACAGGCTCTGCGCCCGCCCGCCGCAAGGCCTCGCCATGCGCCGCGAAATCCCCCTGCAGCGAAAGCACGCCCACCTTTTTCATCACCAGCCCCGGGTCTGCATCAACTCGCCCTCGGGCAGCTTGGCGATGTCGAGGCCGGGCATGGCGTCGCCCAGCGCGCGGCTGGCATCCAGCAGCTTCTCGGCGTTCTCGAAATTCTTCGCCGCCTGCACGATCGCCACCGCGCGCGCCGAAGGATCCGACGATTTGAAGATTCCCGAACCGACGAATACCGCCTCGGCGCCCAGTTGCATCACCAGCGCCGCATCCGCAGGAGTCGCGATGCCGCCGGCCGAAAAGTTCGGCACCGGCAGCTTGCCGTGCGCGGCTACCCACTCCACCAGATCGAGCGGCGCTTGCAGTTCCTTCGCCTGATGCACCAGTTCCTCTTTGCCCAGCACGGTGAGTTGCTTCATCTCTTTGACGATAGTGCGTATATGGCGCACCGCTTCCACGATGTTGCCGCTGCCGGCTTCGCCCTTCGTCCGCACCATCGCCGCGCCTTCCGCAATCCGCCGCAACGCTTCGCCCAGGTTGCGCGCCCCGCACACGAACGGCACTTTGAAATCGGTCTTCGCGATGTGATGTTCTTCGTCGGCCGGCGTCAGCACTTCGCTTTCATCGATGAAATCCACGCCCAGCGCTTCCAGCACGCGCGCCTCCACGAAGTGCCCTATGCGCGCCTTCGCCATCACCGGGATGCTGACCGTCTGCATGATCTTTTCGATAATGCCGATATTGGCCATTCGCGCCACGCCGCCGTCTTTGCGGATATCGGAAGGCACGCGCTCCAGCGCCATCACCGCCGAAGCTCCCGCATCCTCCGCGATCTTGGCCTGCTCCGCGTTGGTGACGTCCATGATGACGCCTCCCTTCAGCATCTCCGCCAGCGCAACCTTCACCCGAAAACTCTCGCTCGTGAATTCAAACATTGCATTTACTCCTTCGAAAATCGATTATCACCCTCGCCCCAACGCTATTCACCTGAACCGTGGCGCAGGCTGCCAAGCCTGCTGAGCCGAGAGTCATCTCGGCTTTTCTTCCCCCCGCCGAACCACGCCCCGATTACATGCCGGATAAAGTGGGACAGACGCTTTCGTCTGTCAACCCCACCTCCGCCCATCTCACAGTCACAATCCCAAACGCCATCCGAGCCGCAACCAAATCGGAGCCGCGACCAAATGGAACGGTGCACAGCCGGTTCGATCGCTCGCCTCCCCGCCGCTCCTCACACCATCGCCGGAGCCGGCTCGCCGCTCGATTGCGCGCTCGCCAATTCCGCCGTCGCCAATTTCCCGAGGATCTCCAGGCCGTCGCGGATCTGTTGTGGCGCCAATCCCGCGAAACTCAATCGCAGCCCGCCCGGTTCCGGTCGCGTCACCGCAAAATACCGCGCTGGCAAATACGCGACACCCAGCTTCTGCGCACGCGCCAGCAACTCCCCGGCCTCGAGCGGCTCCGGCAGGCTCACCCACAAATTCATCCCGCCTTCCGGCCGCGTCCAGCGCGTGCCAGGCGGCAAGAACTCGCTGCACGCTTCCAGCGTCACCCGCAACCGTTCCCCACCCGCTTCGAGCAACCGCTTGCGATGCGCTTCCAAACGGCCGGATTCGGCAAATTCGAGCAGCACCGCCTGCGAGAGCTGGTCACTGTGTAAATCGGCCGCTTCCTTGGCATGGCGTAGCCGGTCGAGCAGCGGCTTGGGCCCCACCACCCAGCCCACCCGCAACCCCGGAAAGCTGGCCTTCGAAAAACTCCGCAGCAGCACCGTGCCCCCGTGATCATCGAGTTGTTTCAGCGCCGGCAGCGGCTCACCTTGGTATCTCAGCTCGCTATACGGATCGTTTTCGACTACTGGAACGCGTGCCGCACGCGCCGCTTCCAGCAGACCTTGCCGCGCCGCCAGTGGCAGCGTAGCGCCCGTCGGATTCTGAAAGTCCGGCGTGACCACGACCATCTTCGGCCGTTCCCGTTCCAGCACCCGCGCCAGCCGCGAGACTTCCATCCCGTCCGCGCCCACTGGAACCGCCACCAGCCGCGCGCCCATCCCCGTCAGCAGACTCTTCAGCCCCGGGTACACCGGATCTTCCACCACCACCGCGTCGCCCGGCCTCAGTAACACCCGTCCCACCAGGTCGAGCCCTTGCTGGCACCCGTTGGTGATGAGCAAATCGTCCGCCGCGGCTGCGAGGCCATGCCACCTCGCGTCCTCGATCAGATGCCGCCGCAGCGGTTCGTATCCCGCCGGCGAACCCAACTGCAAAATGTCCGCCAAGTCCGCCCGCGCCAGCACCGCAGCGCAACTGGCGCGGAATTCGTCCAATGGAAACAGTTCGCGCGAAGGCCAAGAAGTCGCAAAGCTGATGGTTTCGCGTCCCAGCGCCGCCGGCACCGTCGCCGCCTCGCCGCGCTCCAGCAACGCATTCCAACGTACCCCAGAGCCGTGTAGGGCAGGTCCCCGACCTGCCAACTCGCCGGATGCCGGTGTCGCAGTCACGAAGCTTCCCTTCCCAACCCTGCCCGCGATCAGGCGCTCAGCTTCGAGCATCTCATAAGCCGCCGCCACGGTAGTCCGGTTCAGGCCCAGCGATCCAGCCAATTCCCGAGTGGCTGGCAGCCGCTCGCCGTCCGCAAATTCCCCAGATCGAATCCGATCCGCAAACTGCTTATACAATTGCCGATAGAGCGGAACATCCGACCCATGATCGAGATTTGGCAGGGACTGCATCCATCCATACCATACCATATTGGTGGGGCGTGCTTTTGCGCGCCCGGGTCAGAGAGGATCTTCTTTCCCCCGCCTTCGTTTCGAACACCCACGAATGATCGCCTCCAACGGAAGCCGACACGGCTACCGCGGTGTCACCAAACCCATCAATCCATGCCAAATCCTTGCTTGAGATCCGCACGCACCGGCTTGGAAGTTCGAGCAAGGTTGCAGGGATGTCTTTCCGGTCTTATCCAACGGCTGCGCTCCATTGACACTTCCACCAGCATCGGGGATCGTTAGATATGCCCTGGCTACGCATCTGGTCCGACCTTAGCCTACGCGCTAAGGGGCTCATCGTGGTCGCGGTTCCGGCCGCGGCGACGGTGGCGATTGCGTGCGCGTCGTTTGTCATCGAAAGTCGCGGCGCGTCGGCCAGCCGCGCGGCGGATCGGGAAATGCAGATCATCGAAGCCAGCCAGGCGCTGCAGTCTTACGAGACAGAGGCCAGCGCCCATGTTCGCGCGTATTTCATCACCGGCGACGATTCGTTTCGAACTGAGGCCGGCCGGGATGCCTCCAGATTCGAAAATACCCTGGGGAACCTGGCAAACCTGGTTGCCGCCAACTCGAAGCAGCGGCAGGAAGTCCTCCGCATTAGTGCCCTGCACCGCGCCCGTGTGGATGAGATGCAACGCGCAGTGGAACTATTCCGGTCGGCCAGCATGTCGAAGGAGCAACTGCGCGCCAGCACGGACATAAACGAAACGCGGCGTCGCGAAATGGCGGGCGCCCTGGATGCCATCGAAGCCGACGAGTGGGGGCTTCGCGAAATGAGCCGGCAGGAGGCCGTACGATTGAGAAACCAGTTGCGTACCGCGACGCTGATCTTCGGGCTGCTGGGCGTCGTGGGTGGCACGGTCATCTCGCTGCTGTTCGCAGCCGGCATTACCAGGCGCATCGAAAAACTGCATCGAAATGTAGTCCGGCTGAAGACCGGCCAGCCGCTCGCTCTGTTGCCGGAAGGCAGGGACGAAATCGGCGCGTTGAGCGAAGGAATCGCCATCGCGGCGGAAATGCTGAAGCAGCGCACGGCCGCGCTCGAAAACGCGCTACATGGGATCGCGCAGGCCGACGCTTCTGGCCGCTACGTCTCGTTCAACAAGGCTTTCGGCGAATTGACGGGTCTGCACGCCAATTCCGCACCGGCCACCGTCCTCGAAGGCGTGCATCCGGACGACCAATGGAAGGTGGCGGGAGCGCTCGAGCGTATGCGGCTCAGCGGCAGGGCCGAAACCGAGGCGCGGATCGTCCGCGCGGGCAGCGGCTCGCTCGCCGTGGGTGTGACGCTGTTGCCGGCATCGGAGACCCGAGACTCTGGCTGCTACGTCTTCTTGCGGGACATCACGCGCCAGAAGGAGGTCGAGGCCACACTGGTGCGCGCCAAGGACGCGGCGCTTGCCGCCAGCAAGATGAAGCTGGAATTCCTCGCCAAGATCAGTCACGACATCCGCACGCCTTTGAACGCCATCCTCGGCGCGGCCGACCTTCTGTCCCACACGCCTCTGGATGCGCACCAGTCGGAGTACGTCGACCTGTTCCAGCGGAACTGCCGCAGGCTGGTGTCGTTGATCAACGATTTTCTGGATTTCTCCAAAATCGAAGCCGGCATGGTGAAGGTCGAAAACGTTCCGTTCCGGGTGCGGGAGACGGTCGAGGATGCAGTGGCGATCTTCCGCGAGACGGCCTCTCGAAAGGGCGTGCGGATCTACGCCGCCGTCGATCCGGACGTCCCCGAGTGGCAACTCGGCGACTCCGCGCGCGTGCAGCAAATTTTGGTTAATCTCCTCAGCAACGCTTTCAAGTTCACCGACGCCGGGCAGGTAGGGATCGAGGTGAAGGCCGGCGACGGGCGACTTCGCTTCGGAGTCTCCGACACGGGCCCGGGAATCCGGCCCGAAGATCAGGAGCGGATCTTTGCGGCCTTCACGCAACTGCCGAATCAAAACCCCGGTGCGCCTGGCGGTTCCGGTCTGGGCCTGACCATCTGTAAGGAGCTGCTGGACCTGATGGGGGGCGACATCGGGGTGACCAGCGAATACGGCCGCGGCAGCAGTTTCCATTTCAGCTTGCCGCTGCGCGCAGCGGACGGGGATCGTGCCCTGCCCAGCCCGGCGGTCGAGCCGCAGGCGGTGGAGTGGCCCAAGGATAGGGGCCCAGCACGGATTCTCATCGCCGAGGATACCGACGATAACCGCCTGCTTCTTTCGGCGTATCTTCGTGAAGTGCCGGTCGAAATCCGCTTCGCCAACAACGGACGGCAAGCCGTAGATGCGGTCCGCGAAGGCGAGGACTTCGATCTGATCCTGATGGACATCGACATGCCGGAGATGGATGGCTACCAGGCGGCCAGGGCCATCGGCGATTGGCAGCGCGCCCATGCCGCCATGGCGACGCCCATTGTGGCGCTCTCCGCACACGCCATGCAGGAGGCCGTACGCGCCAGCCTGGAGGCCGGTTGTGTGGCGCACCTTGCCAAGCCGGTCGACCGCAATACGCTGCTCGGCGCGATCTTGCGCTATGCGCACAGCACCGCCCGCATCCGGCCGGCGCCGGCCGCCCCGGCCGCCGAACCGTCTTCCCTAGTATCTGGATATCTGGCCACCAAGCCCGCGCAAATCCAGCAGGCGCGGGACTGTTTGGCCATTGGGGATTTCGAGCCGATCCGGCGCTTCGGCCACAATCTCAAGGGCACCGGATCGGGATATGGGTTCCCTCGCATCGGAGAACTCGGGTTCGAGATCGAAAGAGCCGCGGTTGCCGGCGATGCCCAGCTCATCGCCACGAAACTGGAAGCCCTGTACCAAATTGTTAACGAGGAGGCCCGCAATCGCGCTGAGGTACCAGACTGGGACTAAGGTAGTACCGAGTTTTGGGCGTGCGCTGCCCCGACAACTTGCGGCGACTGCTGGGGCAGGGGATACTGAAGCTGCGTCGGACTCGGATTCCGCAGATCCACAAAATTATGGAAGAAAACAGCATTTCGGTTCTGTTGATTGAAGATAACGCAGAGTTTGCGCGGCTGGTGCAACATTGGCTCGCGACCTCCGCCGCTGAGACGACTTTCGCGATGTCGTGGGCGGATACGTTGGCCGGCGGCCTCAGTCAGATTGCCCGCGGAGGGGTAGATGTGGTGATCCTCGATCTGGGTCTGCCAGATAGCGAGGGATTGGGGACCTTTGGGGCAGTCCACAAGCGGGCGGCAAACAGCCACATTCCGATTGTCATTCTGAGCGGGTCCGATACAGAGTCGCTCGCGCTGCAAACCATCCAGGAAGGCGCAGAAAACTACCTGGTCAAGAGCGCGTGCAACGCCGACATACTATCCCGCGCCCTCCGTTACGCTGTCGCCAAGCACACCGTGGAGGTCGCCAGCAAGACCAGAGTCATCGGCGTGATTGGCGCCAAAGGCGGCGTGGGGTCTTCCACCATCGCATGCAGCCTGGCTACCGAGCTTCGCATCCAGACCGGTGAGCGAGTGCTCCTGGCCGACCTGGACACCGATACCGGTACGGTTGCCATCACGATGGGAGTCGATCCGCAGTACACTTTTCAATACGCCGTCGCGAATTTCCAACGCCTTGATCAAAGTTGCTGGAACTCGATCGTCGCCCGCACCAGCGACGATCTGCACGTTGTTTCTTCGCCAGCGCACGTGGGCCAGGAAGCCGTGCCAGTGGAGGCCATCCGGCAGGTTCTTTCCCTGGTCCAGCCATTCTACGATTGGCTGGTCCTCGACCTGGGACGACTCACCACTTTCAGCACGGGCCTGTTGAACAGGGCCGGCGAGCTCTTGGTTGTCACCAGCACCGGCGTCGCATCGCTTTACCTGACCAAGCGGGTGGTTGAAGCACTGGCCAAGGCGGGAATGGAGGGCGATCGGGTGCGCCTGATCGTGAACGAAGCGGAACCGTCGCCGGGCTTTACCGGACGTGACATGCCAAGTATCTTCGGCGCCGAGGTCTACGCGATGGTGCCCCGTGACACCTCCGAACTGCAGAGATCTCTGCTCAACAGGAAACCGCCCGCCGAAACCAGCGCGCCCCGCAAGGAGATGGCCCGTGTGGCTCGCCGATTGGCGGGTCTGCCGGAGAAGAAAGGCCGCGGTGCGCTGTCTCAAATTCTCTCCCTGCCGGATCGGCTGCGCAAATCGAGCCCTTTCGGGAAACCTGCGTAAGGAGCGAGCCGGCTTGTTCCCAAAGCGAAAAGGCCAGCCAAGTCCCGCCGCCACCGTGTGCGGCCGATAGGAACGGCCGTTCCCAGCATTCCGCAATCGTGCTGGCACAAGCCACAACCAAAAGGCTATGCCTTGCTCCGTGCGGCCTGCGCGGAGCCCGCCCCCGGCAGGGCAAACCAAGGGTTTAGTCTGCCCCGCTGGGAGGACATTCTCGGTATGGCTTACCCTGATAGTCACCCAACAGCGGGAATCGTCTCAAAACTTGTGCACGGTCCCGCGCCTGCGGAGGGGTTGCAGCGGTAAATCCTGGGCGTCACCTGGAATCGCCGCTCATAAGCGTGGGCGATGCGATCGGAGAAAGCTGCCACCGCGGCTGGCCGCAGCATGGTGACCGTGCAGCCGCCGAAGCCGCCGCCCGTCATGCGCGAACCGTAGACGCCGTCGGTCATGAGCGCGTGGTCCACCAGGAAGTCGAGCTCGACGCAGCTTACCTCGTAATCGTATTGCAGGCTGCGGTGCGAGGCGACCATCAACTTCCCCATCCCATCCAGGTCGCCAGACGCGCTAGCCGCGATGAACCGCGCCACGCGCTCGTCCTCGCCGATCACGTGGCGCGCCCGCCTCGCCACCACCGGTGGCAGCAAGTGAGCCACCGTTTCAAACTGATCCAACGAATCGATGTCGCGAAGGCTGGTGGCCGACGGGAACTTCTGCCGGAGGGCGGTGACAGCTGCGGCGCACTCGGCCACGCGCTCCTTGTACGCCGAGCCAGCCAACGCGTGCTTGACCATGGTGTTGACCGCCAGGAACGTGACGCCGTCGGGCAGCTTCACGAGTTGGTGATCCAGGCTGCGGCAGTCGATTTCGACGGCGGAGTGTTCGCGACCGAAAACCGATATGTACTGATCCATGATGCCGCAGGGCATGCCCAGGAATTCGTGTTCCGCCCGCTGGCAGAGCTTAGCCAGCTCGATCGGCGCCACCTCGCGGCCGTTCAGAAAAGCCAGCGCGCAGGAAACCTCGAGCGCCGCCGAAGAGCTCAGCCCGGACCCTTCCGGCACCGTACTTCGAATCAGAATGTTGGCCGGCTGAATGGGAAAACCCAGGGCCGCCACCTGGCGGGCAACACCGATCGGATAGTCGGTCCATTCATGGGACGGCGCTAATTCGGCCAGCCGTGCCACGTCGAACTCGCGCGTCTGGCCTCGTTGTTCCGAATGCAGGCGCAGCTTGCCATCGTCGGCCGGCGCGGTAGCCACGAAGGTAGCCAGATCCAGCGCCACCGGCAGCACGAAGCCGAAGTTATAGTCGGTGTGCTCGCCGATCACGTTGACGCGGCCCGGCGCGCGAAATACGCGCAGCCCGTCCGTCGAGCCGTACAGTTTGCGGAACGCCTCGATCATCGGCTCTTACCCGCGGCCAAGCGGGCCATCAGCAGCAGGAACAAGCCGAAAATCAACATCGCGATACCGCTGTACAAATTGACGTTGAAGTCGGTGAGCGCGGCGCGCGCATCCGGCGTGATCAGGCCCATTCCGACCAGAATGACGCCCAAGAGAGTGAAGAAACCGCCCGAAGGCACTCGTAGGTCCATATTAGGCAAACCAGATATTCAGAATGACGGCCAAAACCAAAACGAAAACCGCCAGCACGACGGGGCGCTCGAACCACTTGGCGTCCTCGTCATGGCGAATCTTCGTCAACCCGTATACCAGCCCTTCCAATTCGCTTTCCTTGCGCGGCGCGGTAAACGCGGTTACCGCGATGGTTACCAGGAAGCAACTGGTGAAGGCGGCGATGGCGATCCAGAAATTCTGCACCATCGTCGAACGGAATGTGTACAGGTGACCGAACACGCCGCCCTTGCCCTCGGCTACCGTGAAGCACCAGATCAGCATAGCCCCGAAGGTTCCGGTGACCAGCCCGGTGAACGCGCCGTGAGCCGTGGTGCGCTTCCAGAACATGCCCAGCAGGAAGGTGGCGAACACCGGAGCGTTGACCACGCTGAAGACGAACTGCAACATGTCCATGATGTTGTTGTAGTACCCGGTCAGATACGCGGCGCCAATGGAAAGCACAACGCCGACGATAGTGGTCATCTTGCCGACCATCAGGTAGTGGTGATCGGGCTCGCCCTTGCGGATGTAGCTCTGGTAAATATCGTAGGTGAAGACCGTGTTGAATGCGGTGACGTTGCCGGCCATGCCGGACATGAACGACGCCATCAGGCCGGTCAAGCCAACGCCGAGTATGCCGGCCGGGTAAAACTTGGCCATCAGAGTCGTCAGGACCTGGTCGTAATCCGGGACGCTGACGCCGCCCACGCCGAGTTTCATTGGGAGCTCGTAGAGATGCGCGCCGCCGGCTCCGGCCATCTGCGCCAGCGCCACGGCGGCGATGCCGGGCAGAATGACGACGAAGGGAAGGAACATTTTCGGAATCGCGCCGATCAACGGCGTGCGCCGCGCCGCCGACATGGAATCGGCCGCCATGGCGCGCTGCACCACCAGGAAGTTCGTACACCAATATCCGAAGGACAGCACGAAGCCGAGCCCCGCCACCACGCCGAAGATTTCCCAGCCCATGGGGTTCTCACTGGCATGGCCGATGTAGCGCCACGAGTGCGTCATTTCCGGCTTCAGCCGCGACACGATGCCGCTCCATCCACCGGCCTTAGCGCAGGCGAGAATGGACAGCGGCGCAAAGCCGGCCACGATCAGGAAGAATTGCAGCACCTCATTGTAAATGGCGCTGGTCAGGCCACCCAGATACGTGTACGCCAGAACGATCACGGCCGTAGCCATCACCGACACGGTAAAATTCCAGCCCAGCACCAGGTGCAGCAGCAGCCCCATGACGTACATCGAAATGCCCGAGGAGAAGATGGTCATGACGGCGAACATGAAGGCGTTGAAGCCGCGCGTCTTCTCGTCGAACCGCAATTTCAGGAACTCCGGCACCGAGCGTGCCTTGCTGCCATAGTAAAACGGCATCATGAACAGGCCCATGAAGACCATGGCCGGAATCGCGCCGATCCAATAGAAATGCGCGGTCATGATGCCATACTTGGCGCCCGAGGCGGCCATGCCAATCACTTCCTGGGCGCCCAGATTGGCGGCAATGAACGCCAGACTCGTGATCCAGACCGGAACGGCGCGGCCGGAGAGGAGGAAATCGCCGCTGGTGGACATCTTCTTGCGGAGCATCCATCCGATGCCCAGCACCATGGCGAAATACGTGGCCAGAATTAGGTAGTCGACCGGAGCGAGCTTCAAGGCTTTTTTCTCCGAAATGCGGATTTTAAGAATCTAGAGTCTATCACATGGCAGGACTGGAAACGTTACCATCGCAGGAAGATGCCCAGGAAAAGGTCTATTTGAAAAACGACGCGCACATCTCTTATACTGGATGTTCATTGCACACACGGATTCTTCCGTAATCCCAGAGGAGTAACCAGATGGTCACAACTTCGGACACGCGTAGTGTCCTGCCGCTTCGAGCCGCACGGGTCCTGTCCAGTTCCCTGTTGCGAATCTTTTTTGCTTTGGCCGCGCTGGCGGCTTGCGCCGTCCCGTCGATGGCGCAGGAACAAGGAGGAGGAGAGGCCAATCTTCACCTTCCCGATCTTCGCGTCGCCAAGTTTCTGGGCGGCATCAACGGCCACGATCTGCTGCTTGGCGGTTTGGTCGTCAGCGCTTTGGGCCTCGTCTTCGGCCTCGTCATTTTCGTCCGCTTGCGCAACATGCCGGTACACGCATGCATGCGCGAAGTCTCCGAGCTGATTTACGAAACCTGCAAGACCTACCTGGCCACGCAGGGCAAATTCCTCATGCTGCTCGAGGTTTTCATCGCGGTCATCATCGTTTTTTACTTCGGGCTGCTGCAAGGGCTGGCGGCATATAAGGTCGTCATCATCCTGCTGTTCAGCGTGATCGGCATCTCCGGCAGCTTCGCGGTGGCGGCGTTCGGCATGCGGGTCAACACTTTCGCCAATTCGCGCACGGCGTTCGCCTCGCTCACCGGCAAGGCGTTCCCCTGCTACAACATCCCGCTGCAGGCCGGGATGAGCATCGGCATGTTGCTGGTTTCCGTCGAGCTGCTGATTATGCTCTTCATCCTGCTCTTCGTTCCGGGCGACCTGGCCGGCCCCTGCTTCATCGGCTTCGCCATCGGCGAATCGCTCGGCGCCGCGGCCCTGCGCGTCGCCGGCGGCATCTTCACCAAGATCGCCGACATCGGCAGCGACCTGATGAAGATCGTTTTCAAGATTAAGGAAGACGACGCGCGCAACCCCGGTGTGATCGCCGATTGCACGGGCGACAACGCGGGAGATTCGGTCGGGCCCTCGGCCGACGGCTTCGAAACCTACGGCGTCACCGGCGTCGCGCTGATTACCTTCATCCTGCTTGCCGTTCACAGCGACCTGGTGAAGGTCGAACTTCTGGTCTGGATCTTCTCCATGCGCGTGATGATGGTGATCTCCTCGGCGGCCGGCTACTTCATCAACGGCGCCATCGCCAAGGCACGCTTCGGCGACGCTCCCAAGTTCAATTTCGAAACGCCGCTCACCACGCTGGTCTGGCTCACTTCGATCCTTTCCATCGCGCTCACCTACGTCGTGAGCTTCTTCATGATTCCGGACCTGGCCGGCGATCCCACCTTGTGGTGGAAACTGGCCACCGTCATCAGTTGCGGCACTCTGGCCGGCGCACTCATCCCCGAGTTGGTCAAGGTATTCACGTCCACCAATTCGCGCCACGTGCGGGAAATCGTTACCAGCTCGCGCGAAGGCGGCGCTTCGCTCAACATCCTCTCCGGCTTCGTGGCCGGCAACTTCAGCGCCTACTGGCTCGGCATGGCGATGCTGGCACTGATGTCGATCGGCTTCTTGGTCAGCACGGCCTTCCCGCAAGCGATGATGATGGCCCCGGCGGTCTTCGCCTTCGGCCTGGTCGCGTTTGGCTTCCTCGGTATGGGACCGGTCACCATCGCCGTCGATAGCTACGGCCCGGTCACCGACAACGCGCAATCGGTTTACGAGTTGTCCACCATCGAGACCATGCCCGGCATCGCCGAGGACATCGAGAAGAGCTTCGGCTTCAAGCCCAACTTCGAGAAAGCCAAGGAAAACCTGGAAGAGAACGATGGCGCGGGCAACACCTTCAAGGCCACTTCCAAGCCCGTACTGATCGGCACTGCGGTGGTGGGCGCCACCACGATGACCTTCGCCACCATCGTTTCGCTCACCCACGGCCTGCAGCCGCAGTACATCGTGAACCTGTCGCTGATGCATGCGCCATTCCTGCTCGGCATCATCGCCGGCGGCGCGGTCATCTATTGGTTCACCGGCGCCAGCGCGCAGGCGGTTACAACGGGCGCATATCGCGCGGTCGAATTCATCAAACAAAACATCAATCTTGAAAGCTCCGAGAAGGCTTCGGTCTCCGATTCGAAAAAGGTGGTTGCCATCTGCACCCAGTACGCGCAGAAGGGCATGTTGAACATTTTCCTCACCGTGTTCTTCGCCACCTTGGCGTTCGCCTTCATCGAGCCGTTCTTCTTCGTCGGCTACCTGATTTCGATCGCGCTCTTCGGCCTCTATCAGGCCATCTTCATGGCCAATGCCGGCGGCGCGTGGGATAACGCCAAGAAGGTTGTGGAAACCGAGCTGCGCGCCAAGGGCACTCCGCTGCATGACGCCTGCGTGGTCGGCGACACAGTGGGCGATCCGTTCAAGGATACGAGCTCGGTGGCGCTGAACCCCATCATCAAGTTCACCACCCTGTTCGGGTTGCTGGCCGTCTCGCTGGCCGTGGATGTCGCCAGCAAGCAGGGCACCGTGCTGACCACGATTCTTTCCGCCGTCTTCTTCCTGATCTCCACGTTCTTCGTTTACCGCAGCTTCTACGGCATGCGGATCGAGAGCGGCACCAAGCAGGAGTAATCGCCGCCGCCAACTGACGACGCGTCCGGGCCAGCTCAAGCGCCCCCAGCGGGGCATGCCGTAGCTGGCCCTTTTCTTTTGTCGCGGCCGGCCGGCCGCGCGTGCGATAGCATATCAGCATGAAGAAACCGATCCGCTGTGCGTTTGGCGCGGCATGCTTTGGCTTGCCGTTTTTTTTCGCCGGCGCGCTGGCCGCGCAGCCGGGGCCCATCGAGCCGCAACACATTCGCCAAGACGTGAAATATCTTTCGAGCGATCTGCTGGAGGGCCGCGGTGTGGGAACCCGCGGCGGCGATCTGGCCACCGAGTACATCGCGCGCCAATTGGCGGCGGCCGGCGCAAAACCGGCGGCTGCCGATGGCACCTACTTCCAGACGGTGCCGCTGGTCGGCGTCACCACGCAGCCCGAGACGCAGCTCACCGCTACCGCCGGCGGCAAGACCGTCGATTTCAAATTGCTCGACGATCTGGTCGGCATCGACATGACCCAGCGCGAAAGCACGACCTTCGACGCCGACGCGGTCTTCGTGGGCCACGGCATCACCGCGCCGGAATGGAATTGGGACGACTTCAAAGGCGTGGACGTAACAGGCAAGGTGCTGGTGCTGTTCACCAACGAACCCACTTCCGACGATCCGAAATTCTTCGACGGCCGCGCGCTCACCTACTACGGCCGATGGGTTTACAAGTATGAGGAAGGTCTGCGCCGCGGCGCGCGCGCGGTCCTCATCATCCACACCACACCGACCGCCGGCTACGGCTGGGAAGTGGTGCGCGGATCGTGGGCGCGTGAGTTGCCGTACGTGAAGCTGGCCGCGGGCGAGCCCACGCTTTCCTGGGCCGGCTGGCTATCGCGCGAGGCCGGCGAAAAGTTGCTCGGCCTGGCCGGCAGGACGGTGAACGAACTGCTGGCGGCCTCCGAGAAGCCCGACTTCCGTCCGATTGAGCTGGGAATTCGCTTTCACGGCAAGATGGTTTCCCGTTTGCGCGAGTTGAACACGCGCAATGTGGCCGGCCTGATCGAGGGCAGCGATCCCAAGCTGAAGAACGAAGCCGTGATTTACACCGCGCACTGGGACCACCTGGGGATCGGCACGCCGGTGAATGGCGACTCGATCTACAACGGCGCCATCGATAACGCCACTGGCTGCGGCATCGTGCTGGAGTTGGCGCGCGCGTGGGCGGCGCTGCCCGCCAAGCCGCGGCGTTCGGCTCTGTTTCTTTTCGTGACCGCCGAAGAAGGCGGGCTGAAGGGTTCGGAATACTATGCACAACACCCGCTGATCCCGGCTGCGAAGACCGCCATCGACCTCAACTTCGACGCGGTCCCGCCATGGGGCCGTGCCAAACAAATCAGCATCGGCGGCGCGGAACGCACCGACGTGCTGCCGATTGCCGAGAATGTCGCCAAGCGGTTGAAGCTCGAGATCCAGCCGGATGCGCAGCCCGAACAAGGGCATTATTTCCGATCCGATCATTTCTCGTTTGCACGCGCCGGCATTCCCGCGTTTTCGATCGGTCTGGGCACCGAGTTCTATGGCAAACCAGCCGGCTACGGCCAGCGCATGTGGGAAGAGTACAACCGGCTGCACTATCACCACCCGTCGGACGAGTATCGCGAAGATTGGGACTTCACATCGGATGCGCAAGCCGCCGAGTTCGGCTTCATCCTCGGTGCCGATATCGCCAACCAGGACAAGCTGCCCGATTGGCGGTCGGGCGATCAGTTCCGGAGACGTTAAAGGCGCAGTGTTCGCAGGCGAACACCTCGTCGCGAAATGAGACAGTCCGGCGACCCTCGCCCTTACCACCGCAATCATGGCACGCGAAATCCTGCTTGCCAATACGGACACGGTGGGGCAGGCGCTTTCGCCTGCCAACTCGCCGACGAAAGCTCTCCCCCCCTCGAATTCTGTTATAGCCAGGCTACTTTCCCATCTGTCACTTGGCGCCTGGCTTGCTCCATTCCGTAGACTACAGTTACCGGCGGTTGGCAGGCGAAAGCGCCTGCCCCACTTCCAGGACTTGCTCATTGTTCGGCGCGATGCGCCACGATAGTCCCCGGCGGGCTGTTCGTCCTGCCCATCGGCCCGAGGATTGCACCACGGACGGGGATGACTTCCTCTTCGCGCAGTCCGCTCCGCGTCCGCCATCTGGTTTTCTTACTGGCGGCGTGGGCGTGGCCGGCTTCGGCGCAGCCGTCCAATATTGCCATCCTGCCGCCGCGTCCGCGGCCGTTGGGCTTTTTGACGCGCCCCTACCAGCAGCGCGCGGTGCCCGGCGTGAATCTCACCAACTCGGGACGCCTCGCCGGATTGATACGCTCCGGCAGCTTGTACCTGACCGCGCGAGACGTGGTGGCGCTGGCGCTCGAAAACAATATCGATATCGAAATCCAGCGCTACGGCCCGCTGATGGCGCGCCAGGACATCGATCGCGCGCGTGTCGGCGGCGCCCTGCGTGCGCCCTCGACGGCCATCGCGCCCGGTCCGCAATCGGTCAGCCTGGCGGGCATCAACGTGAGCGGCACCAGCCTGGCCAGCGGCGCGGGGGTTGGCTCCGGCGGCGGCATCACTGGCCTGATCGGCGCGCCCATCCCGCAAACGGATCCGATTTTCAACGTTTCAGCCTATTTCGGCCATTACTCTTCCCCGCAGAGCAACCTGGTGCTGTATCAATCGAATTCCATCGTCGAGGACTATCAGACCTTCAACGCCGGCTATAGCCAGCAATTTATGAACGGCGCCGCGTTCAGCCTCAACTACAGCAGCCAGCGCGCCAGCGTGAACGTCCCCACCACCCTGCTGAACCCTTTGACACAGGGCAGCCTGAACCTGAATCTCTCGCAAAACCTGCTGCAGGGCTTTGGAGCTTCGGTGAACAACCGTTACATCCGCATTGCGCGCAACAACTCGCGCTATTCCGAATTGCAATTGAAGCAACAGGCGACCACCACGGTTTCCGCCGTGCTGAACCTGTACTGGGACCTGGTGGCGTTCAACGAAGACGTGCGGCTGAAGCGGCTCTCGCTGGACGCGGCGCGGCAGCTCTACGAGGACAACAAGAAGGAGCTCGCGGCGGGCGCTATCGCGGCGATCGAAGTGACGCGCGCGCAGGCCGAGATTCCCGCGCGCTCCGAAGACGTGCTGATCGCCGAAACCAACCTGCTGCAGCAGGAAATCGTGCTCAAGAACGCGCTCAGCCGCCGCGGCATGGAAGACCCGGCGCTGGAAGACGCGCACATCGTGACGCTGGATCCGATCCAGGTGCCCGAACAGGAGGGCCTCCCGCCGCTCAAAGATCTGGTGAAGCAGGCGCTCGCCACGCGGCCGGACCTGGAGCAGAATCGCATCAACATTCTGAGCCAGCGCCTGGTGTTGAACGGAGACCGCAGCGCGCTGAAGCCGTCGTTGCAAGCCTTCGCTTCCTTCACCAATCAGGCCCTGGTGGGTGCACCGAACCCACTCAATGCGGGCGACGCATTTGGCACGCCCGACCCGTACTACTACGGCGCGTATGGCAGTTTGCTGGCGCAGATCTTTCGACGCAACTTCCCAAATTACACCGCCGGATTTTCGCTGACGATCCCCATTCGCAACCGCGCCGCGCAAGCCGATTTCGCCACCGATCAATTGCAGATGCGGCAGCAGGAACTGTTGCTTGAAAAAAGCGTCGCCCAAGTGAGCGTGGACGTGCGGAACGCGCTGATCGGCGTCGAACAGGCGCACTCGCGGTATGAAACCGCGCTCGAAACGCTGAAGCTGGCGCGCGAAACGTTAGCGGCGGAGAAGCAGAAATACGCTTTCGGCAAGTCCACCAACGCGCTGGTGATCCAGGCGCAGCGCGACGTGGTGGCGGCGGAAAGCGAACAGGTGCAATCGATGGCCAACTACACGCACGCGCGCATCGCCCTCGATCAGGCTGTCGGAACCACGCTCGAGCGCAACGATATCAGCATGGCGGAAGCCGCCAGCGGCCAGGTGGACCGCCATTCCACCCTGCCGGCCGCGCAGCCGGAGAGGAAATAGGCGCCGCCATGGGAATCCTTTCACGATCCATCGGTGAGGCAGGATTCATCCTGCCAACGCCCGCTCGCGGGCGCGTTCTCCTCAGGCTTATCGCCGTGGCGACTCTAGCCGCCACCGCAGCCGCGCAGGCACCGTTGCCGATCGCTCCCACTAAGCCGCAAGGGCTGCCGTTTGTCCGCTCGTACAAGCCGGTGAGCACGCCACCGCTACGGTTGACGGGCTCCGGCCGGTTGCGCGGCATGATTCAAGCCGGCAATCTTCACCTGACCGCGCACGATGCGATTGTGCTGGCGCTCGAAAGCAGCCTCGATCTGGAAATCGAGCGCTACAACCTGGTAATGGCGGATTGGGCGGTGGAGCGCGCCGAATCGGGAGGCCCATTGCGCGGCGTCACCGGGGCCAGTTCGCAATCGGTGACGCTGGGAAGCGGACAGGGCGTGGCGGGCAGCCAGAGCGGTGGCGGGTCGCCCGGCTCGTCCGGGTCGGCCACACTGGCCGGTGCTGCGCTGATCCAACAGATCGGACCGGTGACGCCGCAGCTCGACCCGGTGCTTTCCACCTCAGACGCATTTTCACACCAAACCTCGCCTCAATTCGTGCTCGTCCAGAGTGGCGTCTATTCGCTGGTGGATAACGCCCGCTCTTACGACTGGCAAACGACGGAGGGCCTGTTAACGGGAGGAACGGCGCGCTTGAGTTATAGCGGATCGTATCTCAATGAGGCGGTGCCGACCGATGTACTCAACCCGACCTCCTTTACTAGCCTGAAGGTTTCCCTTTCGCAGAACCTGCTCAACGGATTCGGCGAACGCGTCAACGGGCGCTTCATCCGCATCGCCCGCCGTCGGGTGGGCGGCGCGGGCGACGCGTTTCGTATGCGTTTGATAGCGGTGGTGAGCGGCGTATTGCACGCCTATTGGGACCTGTCGCTGGCCGCCAACGACTTGCAGTACAAGCAGCGCAACCGCGATGTCGCGGCGCAGTTTCTCGCCGACACGAGGCGTCTGATCGCGGTCGGCGCGGCGCCGGCCGTTGACCGCATCAACGCCGAAAGTGCCGCCGCGGCCGCCGAACAGGCGCTGGTGGTGGCTCGCAACAATGTGGCCGTGCGGCAGAACGCGCTGAAGGATTATCTGAGCTTCCGCGCGGTGGCGGACGACCAGTTAGCGGCGGCACAAATCGTCGCCATCGATCCGCTGAACGTTCCGGAAACCGACGATCTGCCCAGTCTCCACGAACTGATCGCAAGCGCGATACGGCACCGTCCGGAAGTTTCGCTGGCGAATCTTTCCGCGGATCTGGCGGGCATCGCCTCCGAAGGCACCGCCAACGGCGTTCTGCCGAGCCTGGCAGTTTCCGCTTCCACCAGCAACGTCGGCCAGGCCGGCCAGGCTGTAGCCGGCGCGACCCCCTCGCCGTATTTCGTGGGAGGCGTGGGAAGCGCTCTGGCGCAGACGTTTCGCCGTAATTTTCCCAATGAGAGTGCGGGAGTCTCTTACTACGCGCCTCTCGGGAACACGCAGGCGCAGGCCGATCACGCAATCGACGTTCTGAGCCGACGGCAGGCGGAACTGACTGCCGAGCGCACCAGTCACGCGCTGGCGGTCAACATATCGAGTCAGGTGTTGGCCCTCCAACAGGCGCGCGCCCGCTACAAAGCGGCGACGGAAAGCCGCGAGCTATTGGAGCGGCTGCTGCATGGCGAGGAGAAGAAGTGGGTCGCCGGGGCGTCCACCATTTCCACCGTGGTGTTTGCCCGCCGCGATCTGGCCAACGCACAATCCGCCGAACTGGCCGCCGCGGCCGCTTACGTTCACGGCCGCATCGCGCTCGACCGGGAGCTGGGCCGCACGCTCGAAGTGAATCAGGTGTCGGTCGAAGATACGCTCAAGAAGTGACAGCCTGTCAATAAACGGCCACACCAGGCGGCTATCGTGGCGCACGCATTCTTGCGTGCAGGGTCGAGATTCGTCTCGACCTTTCTTCGTTCCGTGCTTAACCAAGTTCACAATTTGCCCACGTCCCAATCGATCGGCCGTATGGGGCCGACCCCGATTACGTAACAGGCAGCGCCGCACAGAACGATAGCAGCGGCTGCTACAAACGCCAGATGGAATTCGCCGGTGCGTTCGACGATCCATCCGGTCAACCACGGCGCGGCGACGCCGGCGAGATTGCCGAATCCATTTTGGAAGCTGGTCCACTTGCCCGCAGCGCGTGGGCCGGCCAGTGTCTGCGTGATGGCGTAATTGTTCGAGCTGTAGAGGCCGAAGGATACGCAGGCGAGCATCAGCAGCGCCATGGCGGCGGTCTCGTTGCGCAGCACGGCCACCGGCAGAACCAGTGCGGAAAACGTCAGGCCCAAACCGGCGAAAGTTTTTCGCACGCGGTTCGGTGTGTAACCCCGCGCGATCCAGAAGTCCGACAGATAGCCGCAGACGACCGCGGAAATGGCGATTAGCAGATACGCCAGCGATCCTACATAGGCCATTTTGGTTTTCGAGAAATGCCGCTCCTTTTCCAGATACGGCGGCAGCCATGTGAGCAGGAAAAACCAAAAGTAATTGGCGCAGAATAACCCGAGCGCGGTAAACAGCGCCGGACGCCGGCGAACCACGTCGAAGATGGAGGGCGCGCTAACCGCAGCGCGATCTTCAATGGGAACGGCGCCTCCGTGGCCGCGCGGCATCCACAGCAGCCAGGGCACCAGCCAGACCAGGCTGGCTCCGCCCAGCGCCACGAAGAACGCGCGCCAGCCGAAATGCGCAATCAACAGTCCGCCGAGCAGCGTGCCGAGCGCGGGACCGGCCTTGGTGCCGGCATCGATCAGTGCATTCGCCAAGCCACGATGATGCTCGGCGTAGTGGTTGGCGAAAATCCGCGAGTAAGCCGGATAGGCGATGGATTCTCCCGCGCCGAGCACCAGGCGCAGCGCGAAGACCACCGCAAAAGCGTGCGCGGTGCCCGTGATGGCGGTTGCGCCAGACCACAGGAAGAAACCGCACGCGAGTATCCACCCGACGTTGAATCGGTCCACCAGCCAGCCGGATACGCCCAGCAATTGGCACGCGGCGTAAGTCCAGAAAAAAGCCGACAGCAGCAAACCAAGCTGATAGTTGGTGAAGCCGAGATCGCGCTGGATGTTGGTGGCGCCGGCGGAAAGGTTAGCGCGGTCGAAGTAATTCAGAAACGCGGAAACGACGAGCAGCGCCAGAATGCGCCACTCCTTGCCGGACATCGCCGTGCGCACCGGAGCCGGAACCAACGTCACAGAGGGCTATTCTAACCTACGCTATGTCTCCGTTAGGAAACGAGCCGGAGCAATGCCGATGAAACCCAGACTCCAAGGAGAAGCACAAAGACAATCCACAACACCACGGCAAAGATGAACCCGCCGAAAAACAACCTCCTCAGCGGGGCCGCAGCCAGCCAATCGGGGCGTCGCTGGAGCTTGGCCACAACAGCGTTGCCTGCAACTCTCATCATCCAAGCACAGCACACTCCGAGGACTACACCAATCGTGATAGCGAAGGCGTATCCGCCAATTCCGGCCTTGGCCAGCCCTGCCGGCGCAAGTGCACCGCCAATAGGCATTCCAAAGCAGAGACCAGTTAGCAGATCCCACACGGTCATGGCGCCTCCAATTAATCTGCCCGCAATAGTCAAGACGCTCGCGCGCCGCCCACCGTCTATACTGGTTTCTATGCCAATTCCGATCCAAGGCGTGGACCCCGCGCAAAGCGAACTCCTGGCGAGCCTGGAGGCCAAAACAAAACAGCCCAACGCGTTTTTTCGTGCCATGGCGCACCGGCCGGAAGTGCTGAAGAGTTTCGTGCCGTTCTACGGTGCGATTGCAGGCGCGGGCACGCTCGACCGGCGCCTGAAAGAGCTGGTCTACTTGACCTGCTCCTACGCCAACCACTGCGTGTTTTGCACGGCCGCGCACACCGCGAGCGCGCATAAGGCCGGCATCACCGATGCCGAATTGGGTGTGCTGCAGGCCGGCGATGGCCAGCCGTTTTCCCCGGCCGAGCGCGCGGCGATCGCTTATGCGCGCGACCTGACACAGACTGCGACGGCTACCGAATCGCGCGAAGCGCTGTTCGCGCATTTCACTGAGGAGCAGATTGTCGAGCTCACACTGGTGGCGGCGCTAGCCAATTTCACCAACCGGTTCAATAACGGCCTGCGGATTCTGCCGGGAGCGTAATGTCGATCCTCTGTGGAATTCATCCGGTGGCGGAAGCGCTGCGCTCCGGGCACCCGCTCGAGCGATTGTTGGTGGCGCAGGGTGCGGGCGGTTCGCGTTTGCAGGAGTTGATCGACCTGGCGCGGCGCTCGAGCGTGCCGGTGCGCTTCGAACCGCGTTCTGCGCTCGACCGCCTGGCAGGGAGTCCGGCCCACCAGGGCGTGGTTGCAATGGGCGCGGCCCGCCAGTATGCGGACATCGAACAGGTGGCGCACGCCGAGCTGCTGGTTGTGCTGGACGGCGTAGAGGACCCGCACAACCTCGGCGCGGTGATGCGCACGGCACACGCCGCCGGCGCTGGCGGCATCGTCATCCCCGAGCGCCGCGCGGCCAGCCTGACCGACGTGGCTGCCAAAGCCGCTGCGGGCGCGATGGAGCACCTGCCGGTGACGCGCGTCACCAACATCAACCGTACACTCGAAGATCTGAAGAAGCGCGGCTACTGGATCTACGGGCTGGACGAACGCGGTTCAGAATCGTACGACCGCGTGGCGTACTCGCTGCCCACCGCGATCGTCCTCGGCGGCGAAGGCAAGGGACTGCACGAACAGGTGAAGAAGCACTGCGACGCGCTGGTGCGCATTCCGCTGGTGGGAAAGATTTCCTCGCTGAACGTTTCGGTAGCCGCGGGCATCGTCCTGTTCGAATGGAAGCGGCGGCGGCCCGCCTGAGGCACCGCGCGAAGAACACCTGCGTTGCTGGGCCGCATCGACTGCACGTTCGTCCCCTATGTTCGCCCGCCAAGCAACGGGCACCGATTCGCGCGCTAGCTCCTCTTCAGCCGACGTATTGCACTTCTTCTTCCAGGTCGAAGCCAAAGCGGGCGCCCACGCGGGCTTTCAAGTCCTGAATCAACGAGCACAAGTCGGCGGCGGTGCCGTGGCCGGCATTGTATATGAGGTTGGCATGGTAGTCGGCGACGCGAATATCGCCGCGCTGGAGCCCCTTGGCTCCCACCTGCTCTAGAAACCAGGCGGCTGGCACTTTGCCTTCCCGCACCGCCTCGGCCGGCACGTGCGCCGCCACGGCGGGCGGCAGATCCCGCAGCAGCAGGTTCTTGAAAATGCTCCCGGCGCACTGCATGGTGACAGGGAATTTCCGATTACGAGTCTTGACGATGTCGTCGGCGATGCGGCGCAGCTCCTCGCGATCCGCGGCCTCCATTTCCAACTCCACGGAGAAGATGATCCAGTCCTTGTGACGCTTGAAAATGCTCTCGCGGTAGGCGAACTGGCATTCGGCGTTGGAGAACTCCCGCACACGCGCGCCATCGAAAAAACGAACCACCGCGATGCGTTCGGAGATCGAATGCCCGTACGCGCCGGCATTGCCGTAAACGGCCGCGCCGGTCCAGCCCGGAATGCCGGCCAGCGTCTCCAGCCCCTGCAAGCCGCGATCGACGGTGAAATCCACCAAACGCTGCAACTCGGAACCCGCGCCGGCCGTGACGCGGTTGCCTTCGGCGCGCAAGTCGTCGCCTAGGAAGCGCAGCACCAGGCCGCGATATCCGCGGTCGGAGACGATCAGGTTGGTGCCGCCGCCGATCACCATGGTTGGAATGCCGCGGGCTTCGGCGGCCCGGATCGCGGCGAGAAAAGCATCCTCCGCGCAGGTCTCGGCGTACAGGTCGGCTGGCCCTCCCACGCCGAAACGGGTGTGGCGCGCTAGCGGGACGTCCACCGAAACGGTTAGATTGGGAATTGCGGCGAGATGCGCATGCATCTCTTCGATGGTCGGCATTACTTCGATTATAGAGGGAGGGTACATGGCGCGTGCCGGTTTTGCGGGTTTTCCGCCGGAGGCAACGGGGTTCTTTCGCGGCCTGGCGCGGAACAACCGCCGCGACTGGTTTCTGCCGCGCAAGGCGGTGTTCGAAGCGAGTGTGAAGCAGCCTATGCGCGAGCTGGTGACGGCGCTCAACCGGGCGCTGGCCAGCTTTGCGCCGGAGTTCGCAACCGATCCCGAGAAGGCAATCTACCGCTTCTATCGCGACACACGTTTCAGCCACGACAAGAAGCCGTACAAGGAACAGATCGCTGCCAGCTTCCGCGCACGCGGCACGGCGCTAGGGCACGGCGGCTTTTACTGCGCCATTTCGCACAAGGAGGTGGCGGTGGGCGGTGGCGTGTACATGCCGGAACCGGCCACGCTGCTTGCCATCCGCAATCACATCGCACGAAACCACGTGGCGCTGCGCCGCATTCTCGCGAACCCGAAAGTGCTCAGCCTGTTCGGTGAGATGCAGGGCGAGCAATTGACGCGCGTGCCGAAAGGGTTCTGCGCGGATCACCCCGCGGCCGACCTGCTGCGCTTCAAGCAGTTCCTGCTGTACGTGGTACTCCCGCCCGCTCTCGCCACATCACCGCAGCTTTACGCGGAGATTGTGGATCGCTTCCGCGCCATGACGCCGTTTTTGCGCTTCCTGAACGCCCCGCTGCCGAAAGAGAAGAAGATCGACGCGCGAGAACTGCTGGGATAGCGGCGAGGGGTCGCCGGCACCTGTTGTTGCTCGTAAGGCGGAATTACTTGGAGGCGCGGGTCGGAATCGGATTCCGTCCTGACGCTGAAAATACGTAACTTATTGAAAGCGTTACACGCACAATGCGCGCTATCCGCTGGTTCGCCGGTTTCCCCGTACAGAATCATGTACAGGTCCACCAAGAAATCAGTGACCCCCTGATGAGGAGCAAGACGCTCTCTCCAGGGCTTTTCTCCGGCTACCCGCCAATGCAGCCGGAGCTGAATCCGCCGCAAATGGGGTTGTTGGGAGAAGCGATAGCGCCGCAGGCGGTCAGTTGTACCACGGGCCGTTGTCCCGTGGTGAAACCGAAATGCATGGTCTGTCCCGGCATTAGCCCCGTGCTCAGCGATGTATACGCAGTAAACCCGTTAACTGGGTCGACCTGGGTGGTCCAATTGGGATCCGGATCATTGTTCGCGTCCTGGGCATATGGTTGCGCCACCTCCGGAACGGGCACTGCGAAATTCACGACCCAGTAAGGCAGGCCGGTCTTTTGGCTTAGTGTCGGCCCAGGGGGACTGAAACCCTGGTTCGTGACCTCGTAATCCCATCTGTATGTGGGGGGCGCCTGGCCGCCATTAACGTATACCCGCAGTGTGACCGATACCGGACCGCCGAAACACGGGTCGTTCCACGTGTACGTCTGTGAAGGATACGCCAACGTCTGCCCTGATATGGAAGACATCGATACCAGGGCTCCCAGTACGATAAGAGCTGCTACATCTGCACAACCCCGAACTCGACTGGCCATCTGAACTCTCCGAAAAACCTCTGAATTGTATTTGGATTAAAAGTGATATTCTAGTCTTAATATCTGCAATAAACAAGTGAAAACGCAGTGAAAATCAGGGTTTCTGGACGTCCACGGGAAGCGATCCCGACGTCGTTTGCTTGGCTCGTGCGTGGGTTTCTCGTGGTTATGTGCTGGGGCTGTTCCCTGCCCTGCGACGCCGCCTATGCGCCACCGCGCACCGGTCGCACCAAGACCCTGCTCGCCGGAACATGGAAGTTCTCCGCTGGCGCCGACCCCGCCGGCGCCCAGGCCGAGGACTTTGACGACCGGTCCTGGCCCGCCGTGACTGTGCCGCACTCCTGGGACGCGCCGGGCAGCCTCGTCCGGCAGCGCAAGGCCTGGTACCGGACGCGCTTTGACCTTCCCAAGGAAGCCGCGAAGAAGCGTATTTTCATTTATTTCGAAGGGGTCTTCCAGACTGCGGATGTTTATGTGAACGGCCAGCACCTGGGCCAGCATCGCGGCGTCTACGTCACGCCCAGGAACGTCAGCGCGGCCTCCGCCGGCGTATCAATCAGAACCATGGTGACGAACGCGGCCGCCGGCAATGCGCTTTTACGAGTGGAAAATCTGGTCACGGATGCCAGCGGAAAGGTGATCTTGAGCCTCGAAAAGGATGTAGTGGTTGCCGGCGAGTCGACGGCTCCGGTCACGCAGGAGGGGATTGTCGCCAAACCGTGCCTGTGGGGCAGGAGCGACCCCTGCCTCTATACCGTGTACGCGAATGTCCTGGTGAACGGCGTGGCGGTGGACTCCGTTGCCGAGCACACCGGCCTCCGCTCTTTCAAACTCACAGAATCCGATTTCCTTTTGAACGGCGCCTCCAACAAGCTGCGAGGCGTCGCGAAACACCAGGAATCCGAACACCACGCCAATGCCGTTACCGATCAGGAATTGATCGCGGACTGGCGCAATCTCGGGGACCTGGGCGTGAACTTCGTGCGCCTGGCGCACTATCCGCACGCCGAACTGGAATACGACCTCGCCGATCGCATGGGAATCATGATCTGGTGTGAGAACGGGCAAATCAACTTCCGCCGGTCCAGCACCAATGGGGAACGAATCAACGAAGACATGGTCTATCAGAACTGGAATCACCCCAGCATCGTCTTTTGGGGCGCAGGCAACGAAGGCAGCACCGGAGCGGCGTCGAGCTATGGCGCGACCATCCGCACGGCCGACCCGTCCCGTCCAGTCGTCTACACTACCCCCCATCTCATGAATCTGCCCTACATTCTGCTCGCCGAACTTTGCTGCTACCGCCACGAACGGAGGCTGGACAACATCGATTATGTCTTCAGCAATGCCTATCCGGGCTGGTACTACGGAAGCATGTACGACTTTCCGAGCGCGGTGGAGTCCGCGCGCTGGATCGGAGAGGCTGGCGCTGGAGGTGTGATCACGACCCAGACGCCGGACTATTTCGACGCTTCATACAGGGTCAACAGGTACGAGCCAGAGCAATACATGCAACTGGACGATGAGGTCCAACTCCAGACAGTCTTCATTACGAAGCCGTCCGCCGTTCCCCTGTTTTGTCTCTGGGTGGCGCGCGACTTCGGTGATCTGCGATACAAAGGGGCCATCAACACTAAGGGCCTGCGAACGTTCTCGAATTACCCCAAGGATGTCTACTATCTTTACAAGTCGTTTCTGACGAGCTCGCCCGTACTGCATGTTGTCGGGCCACACTATTTTCTACGCACCGGCGCGGGGGCGATCAAGGTATATTCAAACGCGCCCAAGCTGACGCTCAGCGTCAATGGCAGGGCTGCCGGAACGAGGATCAACGGGCAGTACTCGCACCCGAACGGAATGGTGATCAACAACGTCTTTCTTTGGAACTCTGCGCTCAGAAACGGGCGCAACGCAATAACGGTGCGGGACGAACGGGGCAACACCGATTCGGCCGTGGTCTACCTTGCGAGCGGAGGCAGATTCCCGCCGGAACCGGGTGCCGTCGTTTCCAATCTGTCCTCAGACAACCCTAGGAATCCCGCCTACTTCATCGATATCCCCGTACACGACCAGTGGGGCTACTACTGCGACTTCGACTCGAACGGCGACAACTCCTTCGACACGATTCCCACGCGGATGGCGGGCGCCAGTTGGATTGCCACCAAACGGCAGAGCGACCCAGCGCAGGCTTCCACGGTGACGTTTTCTTTACGGGACGATGCAGACGTTCACGTCATGCTCACGAGGCAGACGAAGGTGCCGGCGTGGGTTGGCACACAGCTACATGACACGGGATTGACGGGCCAATGGCGAGACAACAACCTACATCTGGTCGACTATCAGCTCTATGGAGGACGCTTCCCCGCCGGCACGACGCTGCGGTTGGGCGGCAGCGCCATCGACTTCGTCATTCTGGTCAGGCGGATTGCCGGCGGGGGCAACGGGCCAAGGCGCGTTGCTCGGAGTGCACGCAACGGGCGGCTGCTCTCCGCTGCCGCACGGTCGAAAACGCCCTGAAGCGGAGCCCCCTTCCGCTTCGTGCCGCGAAATCTGCTCGGGGGCGGTTCGATGGAGTCGCAGCCTGGGACTTGTCTGGTTGCAATCGGCAAAGCGCACGGCTCTGGTTCCCGAGACGAAGCCATGCCAGCACCACAGCCCAAGAAACAAATCACTAGGTGTGAATCTTCGGGCTCCGCTGAGCAGACCACTGGACATGAGTGCGGCTGCCGTCTTGACGACGGACCGTGCCGATGAGACTCGAAAGCCGTACAAGTCCTGCAGGTGCCTTTGCCCCCGCCCATAGTGGCGCCATTGTTTCCCCAACTCCTGCAAGGTCGTTCGATGGTGATGGGAAACGACCGCTTCAGGAACGAACCTCAATTCCCAGCTCTTTGCGAGAGCGCGCCAACAGAGGTCTGCGTCACCGCCGGAAGTCATCTCGGGACGAAACAAGCCTATGTCGGAGAAGACGTCGCGCCGGATCGCCAAATTGGCGGTTTGTGCATACCGGCAGTACGGATGACCAAGCGTGTAGACTTGCGACAGCATTCTCCAGCGTGCCGCGTAGCGCTCAATCCAGCTCTCTCCGCCAGCCGCTGCGATCTCTCCTGCTACCAGACCGATCTCCGGCGAAGTAAACCCTTCCGCGAGTCGATCCAGCCAATCGGGACTTGGACGGCAGTCCGCGTCAGTGAATGCCAGAATCTCCCCGCGAGCAACGCGAATCCCGGCATTCCGTGCCGCATAGGATGACGTAACCCGCCGTTCACGAATCAAATGAATACGGTCGCATAGCTGTTGCGCGGCTTTGTGGAGAAGCGCAGGAGTTTCGTCGCGGCTGTTGTTTTCGACGACGATGATCTCTAAACGGCTCCGGTCGAACGTTAAGCGCCTCAAGGCCTGGAACAGGGGCTCCACGTGCTCCGCCGAATTCCGAATCGGAACGATCAAGGAAACGAGCGGCGATAGCAGTTGCATAACTGTGTCGTCACATCCTTCATTCGGCCTGAGCGGCGGCGCAAAGACCAATCCCAATAAGCGCCGAGCAAGTCGCTCTTATGGTATCCGTCAGACCAACCCATCTTTCCGATCTGCGGGGGTGATGTTTGAGTGGAGGGATGGGCAAAGAGGAGACGAGTGCAGCTCGGCGGCGCACGCCGGGTGAGACCGAGCAGTTGGCGCG
>Ga0074045_10000308_pt1 | contig 47515 bp, 44 predicted proteins | sample BogForMeECP23OM2_FD_94442 | JGI IMG/M metagenome (GOLD analysis project Ga0074045, IMG submission 94442) | Bog forest soil microbial communities from Calvert Island, British Columbia, Canada - Bog Forest MetaG ECP23OM2 | ecosystem: Environmental > Terrestrial > Soil > Wetlands ... | reverse complement strand
CCGGCGTGCGCCGCCGAGCTGCACTCGTCTCCTCTTTGCCCATCCCTCCACTCAAACATCACCCCCGCAGATCGGAAAGATGGGTTGGTCTGACGGATACGGATATCCGCTACGGCGTGCACCGTGCGCAAATCGCCCGGTTTTACGCTCACCGCCATCGCCACCCTGGCCCTGGGGATCAGTTCTACCACCGCCAATTTCAGCGTCTGCGATGCCATGCTGTGGAAGCCGCTGCCAGTGCCCAACTTGAGCCGGCTGGCGATGGTGTTGCAACGGATTCCCGGCCAGCCGAACGACTGGGGGTTGGTACCTCGCGCCGATCTCGCCGACATCCGCCAGCAGCAGTCCGTCTTCGAAGGCGTCGCCGCGTGGGACAGCGCCCTGAGCAACCTGGCCGGCAACGGCGCCGCCCCGGAGCGCGTTACACGCTACTTGGTGACGGCTAATTTCTTCGCACTTGTAGGCGCCCAACCGGCTCTGGGCCGCACCCTTGCGCTCGAGGAAGACCAACTCGGGCACGAGCGCGTGGTGGTTTTGGGCGATGCGCTCTGGAGACGCCGCTTCGCCACCGATCCCGGCATCGTCGGCCGCGATGTCCGGATCGACGACGAAGACTATCGCGTGATCGGCGTCATGCCGAAGAAGTTCGTGTTCCCCATGAACTCCGAGCTGTGGACGCCGCTAGCGCTCACGGCCGCCGAACGCAATGCGCGCGATAGCCGTTACCTCGCCGCGATGGGCCTATTGAAGCCGGGCCGGACCGTGAGCCAGGCCGAAGTCGAAGTGGAGACCATCGCATCGCGGCTCGCGCTCGAATACCCCAATACCAATAAGGGGCGCCACTTTTTTTCGATGGGTGTCCACGACTTCCTGACCGGCGCTTACACCCATCAATACGCGCTGATGACGTTCGTCTCCGTGCTGTTCGTGCTGCTGATCGCCTGTGCAAATGTCGCCAACCTGCAATTCGCCCGCGCGCTGGGCCGCTCGCGCGAGATGGCCGTGCGCGCCGCCCTGGGAAGCGGGCGGTGGCGCCTCGTCGCTCAGTGCCTCGCCGAAAGCCTCATGCTCTCGCTCGCCGGCGCGGCCCTCGGTTGGCTGATCGCCAGTTGGGACATCCAGGCGGCCCTCGCCGGAATGCCCGCCGACCTGGTAGTGAATCGTGGCCCAAGCACTCGTGCGTGCCGCGTTGGCACCCATGCCGACGCCCGGCATCACAAGGACGAGAAAAATGTTGAGACGAACTCGATACAACACGCAGGAATGCGCGCGCCACCGCACTACAATGTTGAGTGATGATCGCGTCCATCAATCCGGCGACGGGGGAAACGGTGCGGACGTTCGAAGCGGCCACTCCGGTCGAGATCGAAGCTGCGCTGGCCCGGGCCGATGCGGCCTGGCACGCTTACCGGCGCACTTCCTATGCCGCACGCGCCGGTTGGCTCACAGCCGCCGCGGAGATTCTGGAGAAGGAACAGGGTCGCCTGGGCCGCTTGATGACGCTCGAAATGGGCAAGCCCATCGGCGCGGCCCGAGCCGAAGCGGCCAAGTGCGCGCTGGCGTGCCGTTACTACGCCGAACACGGCGAACGGCTGCTGGCCGACGAGCCAATCGACGTGGGCGCCGGCCGCGCCTTCCTGCGCTATCAACCGATCGGGGTTGTGCTGGCCGTAATGCCGTGGAATTTTCCCTTTTGGCAGGCGTTCCGTTTTGCCGCGCCGGCACTGATGGCGGGCAACGTGGGGCTGCTCAAGCACGCCTCGAATGTGCCGCAGTGCGCGCTCGCCATCGAAGAGATCGTCCGCCGCGCGGGCTTTCCGCCGGATGTTTTCCAGACGCTGCTGATTGGCGCCGCGGCGGTGGAAGGCATTCTCAAAGACCGCCGGATTGCAGCCGCTACGCTCACCGGCAGCGAACCGGCAGGCATGGCGGTGGCGTCGCAGGCCGGCCGGCAGATCAAGAAGACCGTGCTCGAACTGGGCGGCAGCGATCCCTTCATCGTGATGCCGAGCGCCGATAGGGAGCGCGCCGTGAAGACGGCCGTCCAGGCGCGCGTCGTCAATAACGGACAATCCTGCATCGCTGCCAAGCGCTTTATCGTGCACGCCCGCATCGCGGATGAGTTTGAGCGCCGCTTCGTGGCCGCGATGGCGTCGTTGCGCGTGGGCGATCCGATGGACGAAGCGACTGACGTCGGCCCGCTGGCCACGCCCGCCATTCTCGAAGAGCTCGAAGCCCAAGTGCAGCGGTCGGTGGCGATGGGCGCCAGGGTGCTCACCGGCGGCCATCGGCTTCCCCGCCCCGGCAACTTCTATGCGCCCAGCGTGCTGGCGGACGTGCCCGAAAACGCGCCGGCGTATCGCGAAGAATTATTCGGACCTGTGGCGGCGATCTTTCGCGTGCGCGACATCGGCGACGCGATCCGCCTCGCCAACGATACCGTTTTCGGCCTGGGCGCGAGCGCCTGGTCGGCCGACCCCATCGAACAGGCGCGCTTCATCGATGAGATTGAGTCCGGGATGGTCTTCATCAACGGCATGGTGGCCTCCGACCCGCGGCTGCCCTTTGGCGGGGTGAAACACTCCGGCTATGGCCGTGAGCTGGCCACCTGCGGCTTGCGCGAATTCGTCAACATCAAGACCGTCCGCATCGCGTAGCCACTGGCGGCGGGCCGCTACAACGCGTGCCGTTTACCTAAGTATTAGCCAAAAAGAGAGTAGAACAAGAAAAGCCGAGAAGACTGTCGGCTCTTGCAGGCCTGGAGGCCTGCGCCACGGCTGGCGGGCCAGCCCGCCGGGAGTGTAGGGCAAGCCCTCGGATCGTTGCACGGTAAGGCACTTCGGGCAATCGGTGCCCGTAGATAACTATCGTGTGGTACTTTCCGTACCTGCTTTAGTTAGCGATATTGAGTTGCAGAAGATACAGGTTGCAATGCCCGGCGGCTTCGTAAATAATAGTTGCGAGCAAGTCGGATCTATTCGCATGCGTATGCGTAGCAGTTCGCCTTTTTTGGGGTGCGGCAACACGGGCAGGGTACTGCGAACTGGCTATGGGCGATCTGGAGTAACTCATGAAAAACACTGAGAAAGACCGGGCTCGTTTACGAAAGCACAAGCAGCGCGGTTCGGAAATGGTCGAATTCACGCTGACGTTCTTACCCTTTATGGGGTTCATGGTCCTCCTGCTGAACATGGCGTGGGCGATCTACACGCGGGCCACGCTGCAATACGCTGTCGAGCGGGCCGTGCGCTATGCCGTGACCAGCCAGACCAGCGGCGCTTTGGGACAAGTTGCCTCGATACAGGGTGTTGTTCAGGCGAATTCCTTCGGGAGGCTGGCTGGCTGCGGAACTCCACCCGCTAACTACACGAACGGCTGGTGCAATATCTATGTCAACTTTTACCAGGTCGATGCCACCAGCGGCGCGGTGACGGATGTGACTGGCCAGGCTGGCAGCAACGGGGCGTCAGCCACGGGTGTTTTGCCGCTGGTCGAGGTTTCCGTGAAAGGCCAAACGGACAGTCTGCTGCTGCCTTTCATACCCATGCCGGGTATCCAACTCGGCGCCCTCCAACCGATCGGTATGAACGCTACTGCCTTTGACCGGATGGAGGCGGCTCCGCTGTGCGGAAACGTCAACGGCTGCGTGCCAAACCTGTAGGAGGGAGAACACGATGCGAAATCGAAAACAAACAAATCGCGGCGTATCCATGATCGAGTTCACCCTGATCGTCCCGTTCTGGTGCACGCTGTTGCTCGGGACGTTCTGGTTTGGAACGGCCATGGTTCGGGGACTGATGGTAAACGAAGTCGCGCGAGATCTGGACAGCATGTGGAGCCGCGGACAAGATTTTTCGGCCACCGGTTCCAGCGGTGAGAACACGATGCTCACCGAAATAACCCAGTCACTCGGCACGGTGACTTCCACGGGAACTGGCGTGGTCTGGTTTACCCAGCTCACCTACGTGGGAAACAGCGTTTGCGCTGGGCTTGGTACAGTCGCCGGCAAGACCTACGGCACTTTCACGCCGACAACGCAGGGGTATAACCCTCCCTGCACCAACCTCGGGGATTTTGTGATCACGCAACAGTACTATCAAGGCAATTACGGCTTGCGGAAGAGCGCATTCGGCAATGCCACGACATCCGGTATGCTGGATTCGACTTCCGAGTACAACGTCATGGCCCCGACGATCCTTAATTACTCTACGACCGCGTCGCTTGTGTCCAATTTCAATCTGCTTCCTAAGCCGGCGGAGGCGGGCGCGGACGGTTACCAATCCGGCAACCCGATATTTGTGGTGGAGGCGTATTTCCAGGGTGTAGCAGGTTTCCAGGGAGGTGTCTATGGCTACGCAGTATTCTAATCCGCTTGAGACCCGGCCGCGACGGACTCCGGCGCCAGCCAGGCAAAAGCGCCAGGCCGGCAGCATCTTGATGTTGTTTACGATGATGTTGCCCGTGGTATTGCTTCCGATTGTCGGGCTCAGTATCGACGAAACGGCGATGTACATTGTTGGGGAGAAATTGCAAGCGGCGGTGGATGGAGCTGCGATTGCCGCAGCCCAGTCGCTCAACGCAGGGGAAACCTTCGCTCCGCAGCAAGCGGCGGCTCAGTTGGCCGGACAAGAATTCATCACCGCCAACATTCCTACTGGCACGGGACCGGGAAGCGGTGGTTATTGGGGCGCATACACATTACAGGACTCCGTGGTCGCCACCCAGGTCCCCGCGAACAAAGTCACCACGGTGACCATCTCGGCCAGGGTGTATGTCCCGACGCTGTTCATGCGTATGCTTGGCGTTACCGCCGGGACCGTATCGGCATACGGCCAGGCTTCCCGCAGGAGTGTGGTGATGGTTCTGGTGATCGATCGGTCGGGCTCCCTGGGTGCCGAGCTGCCAGCCGTGATTGCGGGTGCGACGACCTTCACCAACGCGTTCCAAGGCGGTACAGACATGCTTGGTCTGGTGCTGATAAACGGGAGCGGGATGGTTGCCTATCCGCCGCACGATTGGCAAAAACTTCCAGGGGCTGGCAAGTATAACGCGGCGGGTCCGACTGGCCCGGACGTTTTGTTCAACAGCCCGACGGTCAATCCCAACATGGTCCAGTCGATTGCGGTGATTAACAAAGATAATAATGGCGGCAACACCGGTACGGCCGACTCGCTGATGCTCGCCTATCATGAGCTACAGACGGCAAACCAACCGGGAGCGCTAAATATCATCATACTATGGACAGACGGCGCGCCCAACGGGATTACCGCCGACTTCAACAACAACTCAGGAGTGGCGGGCGCCGCCTCCGTGGTGACAGCGGCCATAGAGCCCGCTGCGAGCCCATGCAAGTACAAGAACGGGTCGGGAGGCACTGGGCTCTACCCGAACTCCGCGGCCAATTCGATGCTAGGCTGGGTCGCGCAGTGGGGCGGGTACGTAGCGGGATCGACTGCCACCGACGGAGTCTTTGCGAATATGCAGACCATTCCCACCGGTACGGTGACCTCCTGGGTGCGGCTGACCAACGGCACCGAACCGGTCATCACTAGCGCCGGAAGCACCAGTTGTACCTATACAACTGGCGGCTCCGGGGTCGTTGTAAAGGATCTCTACATACCCAACGTGGACTGGTACGGAAATTCGACACAAGGGGTGAATGCCGCGGTCCCTGGTACGGCTGGCAACAGCTACACCACGACCGATTACCAACAGTCCTACGTCTGGAACGTCTCGAGCCAGTGTAATAAGGGCTCGGGCGGCACCGGCGGCAATCCCCTGAACCTCACCGCGAAGATGGCCAATGGGAATTATCCGATGGGCGACGCTTGCCAAAACGGGCTGGCTTCCTGGAACGCGGCGGATATGGCGGGAAGGCAAATTCGTACCGACCACACCCTCCAGCCGGTGATTTACACCATGGGTTATGAAGGCAGTGCCAACGCTGTGGACAAGGTGCTCCTGTCGCGCCTGGCCAACACCAACGGCACGGCCATCAACCCAACGACGAATAAGGTGTACAACACCGTATACGATTCGACCGCCACGATGGGACAGTTCTTCGATATTCCCAATGCGAATGACGTGGCAACGGCGTTTAACGAACTCCTTTCGGAGATCCTGCGCCTGTCGCAATAGCGCGGCCGGGTCCTCACAATGGGCGGCGCAACGAGTGCCGGACGCAGAGGATGCGTCTTTGGCACGGGAGCGCCGCCCTTCATAATCACGCTCACAAAACCGCTGGAGTTTTCCGGATGTTGGAGTGTGCGCGCTTTCCTCTTGTTCGGGCAAGCTCAAGCATGCCCCGCCCCGCGGCGGCAATCCTGCTAATGTGGAACGTTCGGGAATCCGAAAAACCGAGACAGGGGAAGACGCGTGCAGACAGTTGCCGGAATCGATCTGGGCGGAACCGCCATCAACTACACCTTGGTGAACGCCAAGGAACAGTTTCTCATCGAGGGGCTCTGCGAGCACCCGGCGCTGGCCAAGCAGGGGCCGGAGATCTGCCTGCGGCAGATTGAGGAGGGCCTGAAGATCGCCGCCGTGAAGGCGGGCGTGGCGCTGGCCGAGGTGGTGGCGGCCGGGTTGGACACGCCCGGACCGGCCAATGCGGAGGGCGTGCTGAGCCAGCGCGGCTCGACGAACTTCGTGCACAAGGACTGGGCCGGATTCGACATTCGCGCCGGTTTGGAAAAGAAACTCGGCATCCCGGTGACCTACTTGAACGACGGGAACGCCGGTGCGCTGTGGGGGCATTTCAACATTTTCGGCGCGAGCAAGCGGGAGACGACGTTGACGGTGGTGATCGGGACGGGGCTGGGCGGCGGCGTCATCATCGAGGGCAACGTGGTGAAGGGCCGGGTCGGATTCGGCGGAGAGCTGGGGCACGTGCTACTCCCCTACCAGAGCATCGCCGGCATCGAGGGCTTGCAGCCGCGCTGCAACTGCGGACGCACGGGGTGCCTGGAATCGGTGTGCTCGCTTTCAGCGATCGAGCGTTCGTTTCTTCCCTACTTCCTGCTCAAGTATCACGGGCACGAATTGGGCGCGATGAACCTGCACGCGGCGGCCAAGCTGGTGCGCGGCATGGCGGACAAGGGCGACCCGATGTGCAAGGAGATCTTCCGTGTGCAGGCACACGCGTTGGGGCTGTTCTTCGACGAGATGGTTAACACCTTCGACCCGGACGCATTCATCGTGGGCGGCGGCGCTCTGGAGACGCGGGAAGAATTCCAGCGCTGGTTCCTCTCGGAAATTCGCGTGGGGATGCCGCCGCAGCGCGAAGAGCAGGCGGGCATTCCGATTTACGTGATGCCTAATGGCGACACCGCCGGCGCGCGCGGCGTGGCGATTGAGGCGCTGAAGCGGGCGCGGCAGAGCGGGATGCAGTAGTCTGTGACTTCCCTGCTTCGGCTGCGCGACCGGAAAACTACGCTGCCGGAAAAGCCGAGATGACTCTCGGCTCAGCCGGCTGGACAGCCGGCGCCACAATGGTCAGCACAGCGCGGCCATGAGGGCGCCGCGGGCGGTGGAATTCAGGGGATCGGCGGACAGGCGGACCTCCGAGAGGCGAACCGGGAATTCGTTGGCGCGCAGCGCGGCGACGAAGGACTCGAGGAAACCGTGCGGCATGGCGGTGCCGCCGGAGAGCACCAGCGGGACGGATTGCTCCAGCTTGGGCAGACGGCGCGCGCTCGAGATGTGCTGGCGCAGGGTTTCGATCAGGTTGTGGATCACCTCGCGGTAATAGACGGTCAGCGCGTTCTGCACACGCTCGCCGTTGAGGCCGTTGAGTTGGAAAGCCTGCTCTTTCTGCACGCGCAGGCGGGTGGCCATCTCGCCGGTCACCAGCGCCGCCTGGGTATCGATAAAATCGCCCGCTTTGGACACGCTGAAGCTGATCACGGGGACGGATAGGACGGCCAGGCAGACGTTGCACAGGCCGCTGCCGCAAGAGATTCCGATGCCGCTGTAGTTGCATTCGCTCAATTCGCCGAAGACAACGGCGAGGCCCTCGACGATGGGCGTAGGCGCGTAGCCGAGCTCCTTGAGCAGCTCCTGCAGCGAAGCCTCGTGATAGGCGATGCCGGTCTCTTCGCCTTCGATGCCGGCGGGCACGCTGAAGAAGATCTTCTGCCCTTCGATGGCCGCGGGGCCCACCAGCTTGGCGATGATGTGTCGCAGCACGGCGAGCGAGTGGGGCTCGTCCGGGTTGATGACGCCCCGGCGCATGGGGCGCCGCGTCTCGACGTGGAAGACCTCGGCGAACTTTTCCGCATCGTTGCCGGCGACCACGATTTCCGTTCCCCGCACTTCGTGCAGGATCCCTTCGCGCTGGAGGAGATTCTCCGCCAGCTTGGAGTACGGCAGAGTCAGGAAGGCGTTCAACTGTGCCTCATACTCATACCGCTTGCCTGTATCGCGCGCCACGACGATGCGGCTGGTCCCAACATCGAGTCCGAGCGCCTGCGTGTAATCCGATTGCGGAGTCTTCATGAACGTCTCCAATCCTCTCAACCTAGTCGAACGGGAAGCTATCTTCCCGGTACACCTTTTCGGACAATCGCCGCATGCGCCGCAAGTCCGCGCGCTTGAGAGGCTGCATCCTGAATCTCGGCCGGCAGCACATGGCCAGCAGCAGGAATGCAACCCCCAGTCCGGCGATCAACACGACCGCCCCCTATGCCCGCGCCGCGCGCACCGGTTCCAGCACCACCGACAGATTGGCACTGTGGGACGCGTGCCCGTGCGGGACGCAGAACGCCGCGGCATCGGTCATGCGCTGCGCTTCCTGCTCCTTTTCCTTTTGCCAAGCGCGAAACCCATCTTCGTGGCGGGCGATCACGTCGAGGTTGGCCTGGAGACGATGCAGGTGTTTGGCTGTCAGGCGATCCAAGTCCGCCTGCACCCGGCGGTTCTCCTCCAGCTTGGCCGCTTCGAGGCGCTGTAACTTGGCCTCGCGCGCCTCCTCCTGCTGGTCGAGCAGGCGCTGCTGATAGACGGCGTCCTGGATGAGACTTTCAACACTGGTGCCGGCGGCCTCCAGCGCCATCAATACCGCACAGCGCTTGGCGTCGGACGACATCCCGGCCAGATGGGGGCTGTTCAGCATCTCCATCGTTTTGGCAATGCCCCACTCGCGCGATGAGCGATTCGAGATACCGAACCAACGTTTCCACATAGGCGACTCCGGTTCACGCCGGCCCTGCGTAACGTGTTTGGCCATGGCGCTAATCCCTGTTTGGCTTGGTAGTACATCCAAGATTAAGTTTCTCTCAGGGACTTTTTGTGGAAGGGGTGCGAGGCGAGCGTGCAGGAGCGTGAAGGAGTATTGCGAAACTCCTAAGAGATTCCGCCGATTCCGCCGATACTATTAACACGGATGGGTAGGAGCATCGAACGGACATCGATCGCATTGGTTGCCGGCCAGATCGGCGACCCCGTAACCCGCCTGCGTTTTCTCAAAGCGGTGACGCCGCGCGAGCGGTGGGACGGTGGGCCGCCCGGGCCGTGGCGGGCGTTCTTCCGCTACGTGCTGCTGGCAATTGTTCCGCTGACTTTGATCGCCGCGTTTCTGGTAATGCGCGCCGCGGCGCGTGTGCCGCCGCCGGATCCGTGGAGGCCGCCCGCCGCGATTCCGCGCGCCGTTCCCGCGACGGCCTTGCCCGAGGTGTGGATGGTGGAGAAGAACAAGACCGAGGAGGTGTTCAGCAACGGCCTGCACATCGACACACGGTTTGCGGTGAACAACCATCCCCGCTCGTACCTGGCGTTTCCAGTGAATGGCACGGCGGGCGGTGCGGTCCGCCGCGAGGTACCGGCGGGAATCGTCTTCCATACCACCGAGAGCCTGCAAATCCCGTTCGAGGCCGGCCAGAACCGCGCTCTGAAGCGGATCGGCGAATCGCTGCTCGAATACGTCGGGCGCAGATGCTCTTATCATTATTTGATAGACCGGTTCGGCCGGGTATTTCGGGTGGTGGCCGAACAGGACGCGGCCAACCACGCCGGCTACTCGGTATGGGCCGACGATCGCTGGCGATACCTCAACCTGAACGAGAGTTTCCTGGGAGTATCGTTCGAAGCCCGCACGGACAAGGGAGGGACCGACGCCAGGCTGAGCCCTGCGCAGACGCACTCCGCGGCCACGTTGACGGAATTGCTGCGTGGGCGCTATCGAATTCCGGTGACCAACTGCGTCACTCATTTGCAGGTTTCGGTGAATCCCGACAATATGGGCGTGGGCTACCACACGGACTGGGCATCCGGATTCCCGTTTGAGAAAGTGGGGTTGCCGGACAACTATGCGCTGCCGCTGCCGTCGGTGGTCGATTTTGGTTTCATCTGCGACCCGGTGGTGCGCGAAGCAGCCGGTCCGCGCCTGCTGTCGGCAATCGAACAGGCGGAAACGGTTTTCGACAGGCGGGCCGAGGCGGCCGGCATGCGGCCCCTCGCATACCGGAAGGCGCTGCAGCGCGAGTACAGGACGTTGCTCGCGGTTGTCAAGGCCGCGCAACAGGAGGCGCGGGACTCGATCGGTGGGGATAGCGGGCCGTAGGGGCCGCTGGATCAGGCAACCCGGAATCCGGCGAATTTCCCATTTCGTAGTATCGTAGTTGAAAATCTCCCTTGTGTGGTCTCATAAGATGAGGAGTGACCGTGTCACATCTAGACAAAGGCGAGATTCAGTACCCAATCGAACGAGCGATTCCGTGGATGAGGATGCTCCTGTCGGTGGGCAGCCTTACCACTATTCTGTTCGTCATCACCGCAGCGTTCTGCCGAGTGACCGTCGAGCCAGGACACGAGCTGGTTTTCAATGCCAAGCCGCTGATTTTCCTGTGGACCGGTGGAGTGAATTCCGATCCGCTTCGGGAGGGATCCGGATTTGCCGCTCCCACAACATCGGCAATTGACGTGAACATGTTGCCACAGACTTTCGACGAAGAGTTCAAGGACATCATGCCGAAGGACAACAACCCAGTCGATTATCATGCCGCTGTGCGTTTGCGCATTATCGATTCGGTTGGAATGGTCAAGAACTTCGGCGTTGATTGGTACAGGAACAACGTGCAGCGTCCGTTTCAGACGATGAACCGCCAAGAGCTACGACAATATTCGATGCCGGAACTGGCACTTCAGCAAGAAGTCGTCCTGAAAGTGGAACAGTCGCTGAAGAACGAACTTGCCGAATACGTTCGAGCCATTCAGCGGAAGGACGGGCGTAAGGGCGGCCTGACAGTGGAGGTTCAGGACGTGACTCTCGGGCGTATCAGCCCACAGCCGGAAATCATAGCCTCTTACAACGAAACCGGCGTGCAACAACAGCGCGCCAAGACGGAAGCCAAGCGTGCCGATGCCGAAGTCGCGCGTAAAGACGCTGAGATGAAGCGTGCGTTGGCCGACAAAGCCTATCAAGACTCGATGGGCCTGACAGCCGACCAGTACATTCGTCTGCAACAAATCAAGATGTGCGGCGAGAAACAGAATTGCACGGTGATCCTGAATGGGGCCGCAGCGCCCATTGTCAACGTGAAGTAAGAGGTGTTTCTGAATCGGAAGATGCGTTCCCGAGATTCCTCCAAGGGGATCAAGCGCCTGCGCGAGCAGATGGGCCGCATGGTCTTCGGTCAAGCGGCGGGATCGATTTCGACTACGCCTGCGAAGCTCGACGGTGCGGGGATCGCGCTGCCCTGCTCGCGCATGCCCTCGAGATGAAACTCGATAGCTTCCTGGATCAGGCGCTCCACTTCGTCCCGCGAGTCGCCAACGGAGATCACGCCAGGAAGGTCGGGAACGTACGCTCCCCAGGACGTGGGCCCTTTTTCGTAAATGACCGTGTACGTCATCAATCGTTCTCCTTCCCTTCCAGTCCGGCACTGCGAAGAATCGCCTTCAGCGTTCCCACCGGAACATCCTTACCGGGCTGACCTGGCACGGTGACGACCATACCTTTTTGCGGATGCAGGTACTGCCGATGGCTGCCCTTCGTCGCCTTCAGCCGCCAGCCGGCGGATTCGAGCCGGTCGATCAGAGCCCTGACCTACACCTTCCACATGATACCGCCGCACGTGACCGATCATGCCGACCGGCGCGGGTTGTCGGCTCTGAGTGTTCGCAAGCCGGTCGTAGGGTACCATCATAATTAAGAATCCGATGCCCGAAGTTCAATACGTTCATGGCTACTCCGCACGCGAGGCGGAGCGGCTAGCCGACCAGGCTGACACGCTCAGCGAACTGCTGCACCATGACACGGCGTATCCGCCGGGGAGTCTGGTGCTCGAATGCGGCTGCGGCACGGGAGCGCAGACGGTGCATCTCGCCGCGCGGAGCCCGCAGGCGCGGATCGTTTCCGTGGACATCTCGGCGGAGTCGCTCGCACAGGCCCGCGCGCGGATTGAGGCGGCCGGATATCGGAACGTCGAGTTCCGGACGGCGAACTTATTCGATCTCCCGTTCGGCGACGAGCACTTCGACCACGTCTTCGTGTGTTTTGTGTTGGAGCATCTGGCGGAGCCGGCCGCGGCTCTTCAGGCCATTCAGCGCGTGCTGCGCTGTGGCGGGACGATCACGGTGGTGGAGGGCGACCACGGCTCCTGGTATTGTCACCCCTATTCGCCGGAAGCGGCCCGCGCCGTGCGTTGCCTGGTGGATCTGCAAGCGCGGATGGGCGGCGACGCTCTGGTGGGCCGGCGGCTTTATCCGCTGCTCACCGAGGCAGGATTCCGCGAGGTGCGGGTGAGCCCGCGGATGGTCTATGTCGACAACAGCCGGCCGGACCTGGTGGAGGGCTTCTCCAGAAACACATTCACCGCGATGGTGGAGGGAGTTCGCGAACAGGCGCTCTCGCTCGGGCTGATCGATCGACGCACGTGGGAGAAAGGCATCGCGGATCTGTACCGTGCCACGGAGCCCGATGGGACCTTCTGCTACACGTTCTTCAAAGGCGTAGCCACGCGGTGAGCGCCCGCTGAATAGCACGAGAACTGAAGCCGCGGGAGCGCGCCTTCAGTCATGAAATTGCAACTATCGGTACCTTACGATAGACCTTCGCGAGGAGACTATGTTGAGACGATTGATGACGATTTCGGGTGTGCTCGGGCTCGCCGTTTCGCCGATACTGGCCGATTTCAGCTACCAGGAAAAGAGCACGGTCACCGGCGGCGCAGTCGCCGGGATGTTGAAGGTGGCGGGGGTTTTCTCCAAGGCCGCCCGCGAACCCATCGAGGCCACCGTGGCGGTGAAAGGCAACCGCATGGCACACCGCAGTAGCCGGCACGGGAGCATCATCGATCTGGACGCGCAGGCCATAACCCAAATCGATCTGCAGAGGAAGACATATTCGGCGATGACATTCGATCAGATGAAGGCGATGCTCGAGCAAATGCGGCAGAAGATGAAGCAGAATCCCAATGACAGCCAAGTGTCGTTCCAGGTTTCCGCCAACAGGACGGGCAACCGCAAGACGATAGGTGGCATGGCCGCCGCCGAGATCATCCTCAAGATGGAGATGCAAGGCACCGACCAGCAGTCCGGCCAGCAGGGCGGCATGGAGATTGCGACCGATCTTTGGGTGGCTCCAGCCGCCGCGGGGTATGCCGAGATCCGCCGTTTCCATCGCCGCATGGCCGAGAAACTCAACTGGACCCCCGGCGGCAACATGTTCCTGGCGAATCCGCAAGTGTCGGAAGGTATGGCTGAAGTCTACAAAGAGATGAGCAAACTGGACGGTATGCCAGTATTCGAGACGGTCTCGATGGGAGTCGCCGGCAAGTCTGCCGGCTCACTTCTCGAAATGACCATCGAGATGAGCGATTTCTCGTCGAACCCGGTTGACGCCTCCTTATTTGAAGTACCCGCAGACTTCAAGAAGGTAGAGCCCGACTCCAGGCGCATGCGGTGAGGCACGAATGGGCGAGCCGTGGGGCATTCGTTTCCGCAGGACGACTTTTTTTCCCGGTCGCTGAGCAGCGCTCGAAGTTGACGACGCGGCGTTTCCGGCGTCGCTACACGGGCTCGACGCGGTCCAGTTCGAGGAACTCCTGGATGCACGGGTGCGTGGATTTCGCCAGGCCATCGACAGGGCCGAAGTAGATTACGCCGCAATCGAAAAGGAAAACCACCTGGTCGGCCACTTTGTACATCAGGTCAAGGTCGTGCGTCACCACCACCGAAGTGAGCTTGAGTTGCCGCTTCAGGCGGAGCATCATGTTGCCGAGGTGGTCCCCCATAATGGGATCGACCATGGTGGTGGGCTCGTCGTAGAGGATACACTGGGGCTGCGCGGCTATGGCGCGCGCGATGGCGACGGCGCGCTTGTAGCCGGTGGAAAGATCGGCGGGGTAGGCGTCGCGAGCCTCGGCTATATCCACCATCCCGAGCAGGCCATTGACCACGTCTTCCTTGTTCTGCTCGTCGTAGTCCTCGCGCTGTTCGAGCGAGAAGAGGACGTTTTCGGCCACGGTTAGCGAGTCGAAGAGCGCGCCGGACTGGAAGACCATGGTCACCTTCTTGCGGATGCGCCGCAGTTCGGCTTCGTCCATGTCGGTGATATCTTCGTGGGCGACGATCACGCGTCCTGCGTCCGGCTTGAGGAAACCCATGATATGAGACAGGGTTACGGACTTGCCGACGCCGCTGCGTCCGATAATGGCCACCGTTTCGCCAGCGTTGACCCAAAAGTTAGCATCGGCCAAAACCGGACTCTCGAACGTCTTATAAACGTGGCGGAATTCAATGTAATGCGGGTGCAGGTCACTGGTCATGATGGCCATTGCGATGCGTCGGCGATGCGTAATTCCGGTGACGAGAATCGACACAGCACGGCGCCTCGCGAGGCCGCCAGCAGGCGCGAATCCATTCCGGCTTACAGGGAAATGATACCATCGGGAATAAGGGCTTCCCGAAAGCCCCTTTTTGCCTTATACTGAGAGGGAAACATTTTGCGGTGTTTTTGTTTTATTCTGGCTTCGGCGGCGGCGACCACGGCGGTGGCCGGTTCGCCTTCCGCGGCAGGCACCGCGGAACGCATGGTCAGCGTGGTGAGCGCCGACCAGCGCACGGGGAGGCTGGTGAGAAGCGTGGTGGTGGTGACAACGCGCCGCGAGGCAGCGGGCCGAGTGGGCCAGGCGACGGAATCCAATGCCGCCCCGACTCCCCAGCCGGCGCCGCCGGTCTCGTCAGCGGCCATCGCCGACCTGGTGGAGCGTGCCGCCGCACAGCACTCGCTGCCGCCCGCGCTAATTCATTCCGTAATCAAAGTGGAGAGCAATTATAATCCCGGCGCGGTTTCGCCCAAGGGAGCACTCGGGCTGATGCAGTTGGTTCCGTCCACGGCGAGGCGTTTCGGCGTGTCGGACGTATTCGACCCGGCCGACAACATCCAGGGCGGCGCCAAGTATTTGCGTTATTTGCTGGACCTTTACGGCGGCGATTACCCGCTGGCGCTGGCCGCATACAACGCGGGGGAAGGCGCGGTGGCGAAGTATGGAACCGTGCCGCCGTATCCGGAGACACAGAATTATTTGAAATTGGTGGCGCGCCAGTTGCGGGAAGCGGCTCCAGCCGTGGTGGAAAAACCGCAGCCGCAGATTGCGGCCGCGCCCGCCCGGCCCGACGATACGACGCATGTGCAGGCGGTGGTCGGCGAGGATGGGGCGTTGCGTTACGTTTCGCAGTAGCGGCAAGTGAAGATGAGACGTTTAGCCGTGCTTTCGGTTCTCTGCGGTGCCTTGGGGGCGCAGTCCGGAAGTGCGCTTGCAGCATCCGTAACCGCCGTCAGGCACTGGTCCGCGGGCACCGTGACGCGCGTCGCGGTAGAAGTGGCGGGCGATTTCCACTACCGTTCGGACCGTCTGCACAATCCCGAACGCATTTATTTCGATGTCACGAACGCGCGCAACGCGCTGGGCGTCCGCTACTACGCGGAAGATGTCTCCGACCCTGTGGTGAAGCGCATTCGGGTGGCGGAGACGAAGCCGGGCACCACGCGCGTGGTGATTGAATTGGTGGGCGACGTACACGCGACGACCACGCAACTCGCCAATCCCGGCCGCCTCATGATCGAATTGCGCTCCGCTTCGGCGCCGGCGACTCCCACCAAACTAATGGTTCCGGAACCGGAGATGAAGAAGCCGGAGATGCTCAAGCCCCCCATCATTATCCGGGCTGGCCCGGTGGCGGCGCCCGGCGCGGCCAGACGAGAGCCGTTGCAGACAGCCGCCACAGTGGAACTGCCCAATTCATCGGTTGTGGCAAAGGCTCAGCCGCCATCGTCCGGGTCTTTTCCCATGGCCAAAACCGCGACACCCGCGCCGGAACTCCCCAGTCCGCCAGTGTTGACGAAAGCTTCGCCGCCGGTATCCAGTTCCCCGCTTCTCGCTAAAGCCATTGCACCTGCTCCGCCGCCGAATCCACCGTTGCTGGTAAAGGCCGCCACCCCAGCGCCGGAAGTTGTGGATCCGCCAGCTCTGGCGAAAGCCACGCCGGCCGCGCCAATGACGAAGAATGCGGTTCCGCTTTCGGATGCAACGCAGGAGGTGGGTAAACCGGCACACCGCACCGCCAACGGTGAAACTTCGCTCATACGCGCACTGGGCCTGAAGTTGAATCGGGTGGTGATCGACCCCGGGCACGGCGGTCACGACCAGGGTACGGCGAGCGCCAAGGGCCTGCTCGAAAAGGACCTGGTGCTGGACGTTGCTTTACGGGCCGGCGCGCTGATCGAAGATCGGCTGCGCGCCGAGGTGATCTACACGCGCTCGACCGACATGTTCGTCCCTCTCGAAAGCCGCACTGCGCTGGCCAACGAAAAGAAGGCCGACCTGTTCATTTCGATCCACGCCAATGCCTCTACGGTGCCGAGCGTGTCCGGTGTGGAGACGTACTACCTCAACTTCACTGAGGCTAAGGACGCGCTAGCGGTGGCCGCGCGGGAAAACGCCAGCTCGCTCGAATCGATTTCCGAACTGCACGACCTAATCCGGCAAATCACGCTGCACGACAAAGCGGAGGAATCGCGGGATCTGGCCGGAAATATTCAGGCGTCGTTGTTTTCGTTGTACGCGCGCGGCTCCGCCGCCATGAATGATCGCGGCGTCCGCCGCGCCCCGTTCGTGGTGCTGATCGGCGCCAACATGCCATCCGTGCTGGCCGAAATCGGCTTCCTCACCAATCCGAAAGAAGAAGCTTTGCTGCGCAAACCCGAGTACCGTCAAAAAGTGGCCGAAGCGCTGGTGCGCGGCGTGGAACATTATGCCGCGGGCCTCAGCCACTTTCAGGTAGCCCAAAACAAGTAAGCTCAAATTCGTTTTCACCCATCTATGCGCGTTCTGGCTTTCCGTCACGTTCCTTTCGAACACCTTGGCCGCATTGAGCGCGAGCTGGTGCGCCGGGGCATCGGAATCGAGTATGCCGACCTCTATCAGCCCGGCGCCGCGGCGCCCGATCCTTCCGGCTACGACGGCCTGATCTTCATGGGCGGCGCCATGTCGGTGAACGACGGCTTGGCGTACCTGGAGCGGGAGGCGCGCTGGATCGCGGAGGCCGTGGAGGCGCGCCGGCCGGTGCTCGGTGTGTGCCTGGGCGCGCAGTTGATCGCCAAAGCGCTGGGCGCGCCCGTGTATCCCAACGCGGTGAAGGAAATCGGCTGGTTCGAGATCGAGCTGACCGCCGAGGGCACCGTCGATCCCCTGTTCGCCGGCGCGGGCCCGCGCGAAACCGTGCTGCAATGGCACGGGGAGACGTTTGATTTGCCACCGGGCGCGAGTTGGCTGGCCTCCTCCGCAGCCTGCCGTAACCAGGCGTTTCGCGTCGGTTCGAGCGCCTACGCATTGCAGTTCCACCTGGAGGTCACGCCGGAGATGATCGAGGTTTGGTGCACGCAGGACGCCAATTGCGGGGACATGCGCGAGGTCCGGACTCCCATCCATCCGACGCGTAACTCCATTCGTTTAGCCGAGTTGGCACAGCAGGTATTCGGGCGCTGGTGCGACCTGCTGGGACACACGGTTAGCTAGCGGCGCCCTCCCATTGGCGGGTATTGTGGGCAACCTATTCCGGGGTGGAAAATAAATATTCGGAGCCGAAGTATGCCTTTGCCGATCGGACGCTAAATGCACCCGCGAAACCCACGTGGGTGCGTGCTGATCGCGGAGGACCCGCTCATTTGCAGGTTCATCGGCGGCATTCTCAAGCGCGAGGGGTACGTGGTAGTCGAAACCGAACCGGAAGCGGCTCTGCGGATTTTGCGGGCCGGCGATGGCACGGTTTCGCTGCTGATCACCAACCAGCCGGCACGGTTTCTCGAATTTGCCGAGACCATACCCCTGATCTACATTGCCGCGTTTCCCGATCCCAAGCTGGCGGATCGCTTCCTCCGTTGCCTAATGTTGCGCAAGCCATTCCCTCCTGGCGAACTGTTGGCGCTCGCCGCCGAGTTGGCACCGCCCGAAAGACGATAGCCGATCCACTGAATCCTGCCGCCGCGTCTGACCCGCATCCCTCATAGCCGCTGGATGCCACAGCATTGCCATCCGTGGCTGCGCTCCTGGCGGCGCATGCATCGAGAAACGCCGCGACGACTCTCAGCACGGAGGCTTGAAAACTCGAGCCACGGTGGCATGCTGGAATGTGGAAAGGTTTCGGTAAATCTGATCCCGCCTCTTGGGTACGTATAGAACCGCGGTCCTGTAGGTCCGCTGGGCCAAATGCGCGCATTTGGCGCCGGGCGTGTGTGATAGGCCTATACACGCTGGCGGCGTGGACGGGCCAACAGGCCCCCGCGCTGCCCAAGAAAGTTGAGGGGATAAACGATGAAGATGCTGATTGCTCTGGCCGCCTTGTCCGCGGGGAGCGCACTGGGAGCGCTTGCGCAGGAGTCGGGCCCGCCTCCGGTTCTGCAGATAGGGCGCGAGCTGATCAAAGAAGGCAAACTAGCCGCGCACGAGAAGACCGAAGAGGCGTTCGTGCGGGCTTTCCGCAGAGCCAACTTTCCCGGTCATTACCTGGCGCTTTCGCCGCTATCGGGCCCTAACGAGGTATGGTTCACTGGGGCCTTCCCGTCCTTCGAGATGTCGGAACAGTGGAACGCCGAATCCGACAAGGAACCGCTAAAGAGCGCCCTCGAGGAAGCCGATGCGCAAGATGGCGCGTTGCGCGAGAGAAGCAACTCGCTCTGGGCTGTCTACCGCCCGCAACTCAGCTACCGGGCAGACAAACTGGATGTGGGCAAGATGCGCTTCGTGCGCGTGTTCACGTACCACGTCCGGATGGGGCACACACAGGATTTCCTGGCGGAGGCCGCCGTGGTGATCGGCGCGTACGAGAAGGCCAACGCCGACAGGACCTTCCTGGGTTATGAAGTGAGGGCGGGCGCGCCGGCGGGGACCTACCTGTTCCTGGAGGCACTGACGTCCCTGAAACCGCTGGATCATTCGGACGAACTGAACCAGGCCTTTGCTTCCGCTCTGGGCGCCGAAGGACTGAAGAAGCTTAATGAATTCGATGCCGCGGCAATTGCATCGGAAGAGGTCAACCTGTTTCAGGTGAGCCCGAAGATGAGCTACGCGTCCAAGGCCACCGAGGACGAGGACCCAGCCTTCTGGCGCCCGAAACCGCCGGCAGCAAAACCGGCAGCCGCAACACCGGCCAAGAGCAGCGGGAACTAAAGCCATTGCATCATCGCTTTCCGAATGGGCGACCGCTCGCGCGGCTTCGCGGCTCCGGTGAGTGCGCGGAGCCGCGAAGCGAAGCGGATGCGCCATTATCGATGACGCTCGATTTCAACTCCGGCTGTCCCGCGGGTTTCTGGCTGCGGGCGCACGGCGGATTGTCATAGGAAAATAGAAAGTGCGAGGTGTCTGAACATGCGTATGTTGATGACGGTTTCGATGGAGACGGCGGCTACCAATGAGGCTGTCCGCGAAGGAAGGCTCATGACCGCAATCCAGCAAATGCTGGCCGAGGTCGAGCCGGAAGCGGCGTATTTCACGAACGATAACGAGGGTAATCGTTTCGGGATGGTGGTCTTCGACATGAAAGACCCTTCTCAGATACCCGGCCTGGCGGAGCCGTGGTTCTTGGGGTTCAACGCCAAAGTCACCTTCCGACCGGCGATGAGCGCCGAGGATCTGGCTGCGGCCGGCCCCGCTCTGGATCGAGCCGCCAAGAAGAAATAGCCCACGGTGTAGGGGGACACGCGGGGCGCGGCTATAATCGAAGCAGTGGACCTCGAGAAAACGCTATTGCGCAAGGTGGGTGAGGCGATCCATCGCTTTCGCATGATTCGCGATGGCGACCGGGTGGCCGTAGCGCTGTCGGGCGGCAAGGATTCCGCCACGCTGCTGGAAGCGCTGCTGTTGCTCGCCAAGCGCGCGCCCATCGAGTTCTCCGTCTGCGCTTTCACGGTGGAGCAAGGCAAGTTTCTGCGCCCGATCGAGCCGCTGGGCGAGTATCTGCGCCAGCGCGGCGTCGAATGGACTTACTATCGCGACGCGCCATCGCTCCGACTGCTCGCCGATCAGCCGGAGCACGGCTGCGACCTGTGCAGCCGCTACCGCCGCCGCGCGGTCTACCAGATTGCGCGCGAACTAGGCGCCAACGTGATCGCGTTCGGCCACACAGCCGACGACTTCTGCGAATCTCTGCTGCGCAACACCTTGTTTACCGGGAGACTGAGCGCGCTACCGCCGGTCACGTGGTCCCGCGAGCGCGATTTCCGGCTGATTCGCCCGCTGGTGTTCGTCACCGAGGAAGTGACGCGCGCATTCGCCGCATCCTGCGGAGTTCCGGTGGTGCCGTGCGGCTGTTCGCAGCGCACCGGCACGGTGCGGGGCTCGCTGCGCGACATGCTTGCCGGCCTCGAACGGGAGTATCCCCACCTGAAAGAGAACATCCTGTCCGCGATGGGCAACATCGATACCGGGAGGCTGCTCGACACGCGTTTCCTCAAACTGGACGGCGCCAGCGGGGAAAGTGCGGCCGCCGAGCCGTTCCCCATCGTCACCGAACTGTAACCTCACATTGACCTGGTTGTTGCAATCGAATTAAGATAAGCTTCTCCTGATCCCCGCTTAATTATGAGACTCCTGCCACGCGAAGAGAAGTTCTACGGCCTGTTTTTGAAGCAGGCGGATATTATCTCCGAGGCGGCGCGCCTGTTGCTGGACGGCGTGCGCGCGGGCAATTCCACGCTGGACGCGTTCGCCATGGAAATCAATGTGCTCGAACACCGTGGCGACGAACTGATTCACGAGATTTTCACCCGCCTCAATCAGACCTTCATCACGCCGCTCGACCCGGAGGACATTCACAATATTTCTTCCTCGCTCGACAACGTGCTGGACGGCATGGAAGACACGTCGCACCGGTTGTTGTCGTACCACATCGATCCGATTCCGCCGAACATGATCGTGCTGGCGGAGATCGTGCGCAACTGCGCCAAGGCGATGCACAGCGCGTTCGAAGCGCTGGAAGCGGGGCGGCCGCTGATGGAACATTGCATCGAGATCAACCGGCTGGAGAACGAAGGCGACCTGATCGGCCGCAGCGCGGTAGCCGATTTGTTCAATAAAGAGAAGGACCCCATCAAGCTGATCAAGCTCAAGGAAGTGTATGACTTCTTCGAGGAGACCATCGACAGTTGCGAGGACGTGGCCGACGTGCTGCAGAACGTCGTGGTCAAAAACAGCTGAAGATGAGCGTCCTTGAGCTGGCCGTCCTGATCATCGCGATCGCGCTGGTGTTCGACTTCATCAACGGATTCCACGACGCCGCCAACTCAATCGCCACCATCGTAGCCACGCGCGTGCTCTCGCCCGGGCAGGCCGTGGTGTGGGCCGCGTTCTTCAATTTCGTGGCGGCATTCCTGTTCGGCACGGCGGTGGCGAAAACGGTGGGCAAAGGGTTCGTGAACCTGAGCCTGGTGACACCTTACGTCATCCTCGCCGGGCTGGCGGGCGCCATTCTCTGGGACCTGATCACGTGGTGGCTGGCGCTGCCCACCAGCTCGTCGCACGCGCTGATTGGCGGTTATGCGGGCGCGGCGGTGGCGCACGCCGGCATCGTGCGCGGGTTGGCGCACAGCTTCGAGGGGCTGATCGCCGGCCAGTGGAGCTTGACCATCATCTTCATCCTTGCCGCTCCGCTGATCGGGCTGGTATCGGCCTATCTGTTGATGATTGCAGTGTACTGGCTGTTCCGGCGCTCCACCCCCACCAAGATGGATTTGTATTTCCGAAAGTTCCAGTTGATCTCGGCGGCTGCCTTCAGCCTCTCTCACGGGTCCAACGACGCGCAGAAGACGATGGGGATCATCACCGGCGTGCTGGTTGCCTCCGGATTCCAGAAGAATTTCGAAATCCACATCTGGGTGATTCTGGCCGCGCATGCCGCCATAGCGCTAGGTACGCTGAGCGGCGGCTGGCGGATTGTGCGCACCATGGGCACGCGCCTGACGCGTCTCAAGCCACGCAGCGGATTCTGCGCCGAGACCGGCGCGGCCGGCGCGGTGCTACTGGCCAGCCACCTGGGCCTGCCGGTTTCCACAACCCACGCCATCGCGGGAGCGATCGCTGGAGTCGGCAGCATTCAGCGGCTGAAGGCAGTGCGCTGGGGCATTGCGACCAATATCGTGTGGGCGTGGGTGCTCACCATTCCGATGTCGGCGTTGATCGCCTGGATGGCGTTTCGCCTGCTGCATGCGGCCATCGGTGTGTAGAGCGCAATTGCGTTTGGACCCCGTCCTCAGCAGGCGATTCGTTCTTGCAGGGACACCAGCCGCTCGACCAGCGTGGCCGCGGCTGCCCGCACCGCCGGACTCAATTCGCTCTTTAATTCCCGCGGCGGGAGAATCGTGATGCCCCAGATCTCCCACTCGGGAAATGGGTCCGCCATGCCAAGGACTTTGAGGCTTTCCATCACGGTTCCAATATCAGTCTGGTGGAAGGAAGGAGCGTAACTACGGCTGCAAGCCTTGCCCGTAACGATCAATCCAGGCTGCTCACCCGCCACGGCGTCGATGAATAGCAACTTCTCCGCGGCAGGCAGGAGATCGGCGACAGCGAACAGATCGCCCTCCAACGTGTGGAGCAGGATTCGCTCGTCGCCGCTCCAGATCTCCCGCAATAATCGCACTACCTCAATGCCGACTCCATCGTCGCCGGCGATGGTATTGCCAATGCCGATCACGGCCAGCCGCTTGCGTGTGGTCATCGCTCAGGCGTAAACCTTGGTTTCGTAAACGCACTGGTCCGCGTTGCGGGTAGCGTTGAGAAGCCGCAGCCTCACCTTTCCCATTCCGTTGAGATACCCGGCCAGATAATTGTAAAAGAGCGTGCAGATATCGCCGCCCAAGGCGATGTTCTTCTTGGCGCACAGATCGCGCAGGAAGCAGGCCTTGACCGTGATCACCAGCGTATCGCCCTGGATCTCCGGCTCCAGCTCCCAGGCAGGCGCGAACTGCTCCCGCGCCAGGGCAAGGGTTTGTTCGAAGTCGGCGGGAGGGTTGTAGCGGGGCAGTTGACGGGACAGCATGCGTCCGGCAAAGGTCCCCACGCCGGGCACGCCCGAACTGACCGTGGCGCGCAGCACAGAGGCGAGCGCAAGCAGGCGAACGCCCAAATCGTCGAGGGCCTTCTCGATAGACTCTTCATCCTGCTCGGAGTCGGCGCCGTTCACCGGGGCGCCGGTCAACTTGGAAGCGAGTTCGAGGGCGTAGGGGTCGTGATAGAGATGTACCGACCTGCGCCACCCGTGGTGGGTGATGGCGCCGGCGGGACATATTTGGGAGCAGGCGAGGCAGCCGAAGCATTCCAGGGGTTTCTGCACATCGGGGGCTGCCCGGTCCGCGTTGAACCGGTAGACGGCCGTCGGGCAGGCATCGACGCACATCTCGCAGGCAACACAAGCCTTTTCGTCGACATCGATGGTGATCATCGCTCTTGTCTCCTGGCGATCGTTCGGGTAACCGCGCCGCTTTGCCGGACGATAACTTTCATCGGCATGCGCCCTGCGATGTGAGTGGCGCACGAAAGACACGGATCGAAGCACCGCAGCGCAAACTCCAGGCCGTTGAACAGAAGGTTTTCGTCGTTTTGAGGCAGGTAGAATTTTCCGGCTTGCATCAGGGAATGATTGATCGCGTCGTAATTGTTCTGGGTGGCCACAATCAAATTGGCGGTGACGATCCGGCCATCGGCATCGGCGGTGTAGTCATGAATCAAAACTCCGCGGGGAGCTTCCACCGCACCGACGAACCGGCCCGCCTTGGGGACGCATTCCACACGAATTGGGCCGCCGGACAGTTCGCCACTGGCGCGATGCCTGGAGAGGTTGAAACGCTGGGCCGAAGCGGCCAACGAATTCCAAGTTACCCTCCAGTTGGATTCTGCGAATGCTGGGGCCAACCTGGGCTACGGAATCGCGCTTTTGCACCTGGACCGGGCGGGCGAGGCCTTGGCGATATTCGACCAATGCCTCAGCCAGCAGCCCGGGCAGCCCGCCGCATTACTCGGGAAGTCGGTCGCGCTGCAATCCCTGGGCTGTGCTGCAGCCTCCCGGAGTATGCTGCAAAAGCTCATCGCGGAGAAGCCGGAACTGGGGGCCTCGTTGGCCTCCTTGATGGGCTCCGATCAGCCGGCCGATACGGTTGACAGCGAGGCGGACAAGGTTCGCAAGATGGCTGTCCGGCAACCCGAACTGCCCTCAGTACTGGAAGGAATGGCCTCGGCCGATTTTGCCGGCGGCGACTATGAGAGCGCGGCCAAACATTGCCAGGCCCTGGTCCGGCTCGAGCCCGGTAACGTGGCGGCATGGTTCAATCTTGGCGTGGCACAGCGGCGAAACCGTCGTTTGGATGAGGCAGTGGCGGCGTATGGAGAAGCCATGCGCCTCAACCCCGAACTGGCCGAGGTGCACCTGAATCTCGGCATGCTGGCGTTCGCGGAGGGCGATTATGAGCAGGCGATCGAGCGTTGCGCACGCGCGCTGGAACTTTCACCGCGCCTGGAGGCCGCGCTCTGGAACCTTGGCCTGCTGCGGGAACAACAGGGGGACCTCGAGGCTGCGGCCGGCCTCTACGCAAGGCTGACGGGGGCGAATCCCGAGTGCGTGGACGCGTGGTTCCGCCTGGGCTACATGAAACTCTTATCCGGTGACCCGCGCGGCGCCGCGAACGCCTTCGAAGTTTGCTTACAGAAACGCAGCCCATGGATCGAAGCGAGCTCCAACGCAGGCGTCGCTTATTGGAGACTGGGCGACATGGCGAGGGCCGCGCAGGCGTTCGAGACCGTCCTGAAAGTCCAGCCAAGATCCGTGGAAGCGTTGCACGGGCTGGGTGCAGTGGCGATGGAGACCGGCGATCTGGATAAGGCGCTACAACTTTACCGGCAAGTCTGCGACTTGGGAGAGCGTTCGCCAGAGGTCCTCTACAATCGCGCGTGGCTGGAACAACGTACTGGCCAAGTGGAAACGGCAGTGCAGTTGTACAGCCAAGTCTTGGCCATCAAGCCCGACTTCGCGGAGGCACTGATCAACCTCGGCCAGATCCGGCAATCGGATGGAGACGAGCGGCAGGCGCTCGAGTACTTCCAGAAGGCCCTCGATCTGAAGCCGGAACTAGCTCGGGCCTACTTCGAGCCGGCATCCGCTTGAGCGGGTCTCTCAAGCTCTCAGGGCGGAGCGGCCGGTTCCAGTTACCAAGAAGCACTTTGTACGCGGGCGTTACACTTGGTGGTAGATGCCGCGCCAGATCAACGTAGCCAATGGTTTGACTGTATTGCGCTTGCTGCTGGCGCCGCCGATCGTGGTTGCGATGTCGACCGGACGGCACCTTCTGGCGCTCGCCTTGTTCGCTCTCGCCGCCGCCACGGACCTGCTCGATGGGGCCGCCGCGCGGCACTTCGGCCTGGAAACTCCGTTGGGCGCCTACCTGGACCCGATCGCCGACAAATGCCTGTTGGGCGCCATGTTCCTGGCCATGGCCGGCGCGCGCATGGTTCCCTGGTGGTTCGTCGCGATCGTTCTGGGACGCGACATCTACCTTCTGCTAGCGGCGGCCATCCTCCTCCGTTTCAGCAGCCAACGCAAGTTCCCGCCCAGCGTTTGGGGGAAGGCCTCCACCTTCCTGCAGATCGTGGCCGCCGTCACCGCGCTCGCGGCCGGCATGTGGGGCCATGGAAATGAGTGGCTTCCAGCCGTGGCGCTGATTCGGATTTCGGCCGTGTTTACAATTTGGAGCGGCATCGAATACACCTGGCGCGGCATCGCGATTGCGCGCGCGCATTGACGCCTGGAGTAGCCGGGAGTAGTCTAGAAATAGAGCAGGGTTCGCCGATGACTCGCTATCTACCAGCGCGCCATTATCTTTGGTCGGGTATCGCCGCGCTTGTGCTGGCCGGCCTGTCGCTGTGGTGGGCCGTGGTCTGGAACCCTCGGTTCCTGACCGGCATCGTAGTGGCCTTTCTGCCCGCCGCATTGTTCGCCCTGACGGCGAGTTTTCTGCTGATCCTGGCCTTTCGGCCGCCAATTGAGATCCACGAGGGCTACCTGGCGATCGGCCGCCGCGTGATTCCGTGGATGGACATTCGCCGCCTGGATCGGACCGGTTGGATCGCGCCACTTGTGGTGCGCATCACGCTGTTCGACGATACACGCCACCTGCTGCTGTTCACGGGCGATCTGGATTCCTGCAACGCCCTGTTGCGCCACTTGCGCCGCTCGTCCCGCGACGCACTGATCGACGGCGTTCCCTACCGCCAGTATTGGGGAGAAGTGTTGGCGCCGGTGGTGGAATCGGCCCAGGCACTTCCGCCGCGTTATCGTATCCTGCGGGCCGAGGATGAAGCCGAGGTCGAACGCCTCTATCAGCGTCTGAAGACCGTCGGCAATCTGGATCAGAAGAATTCCGCTGATGAGCAGTAGTTGATGATCCGCCGCCGGGGCATAGCGTTGCGGTTCGGGCTAGGTCTGATTCTGCTCGCGCTGGCCGCTTATTTTACGCGCACCACGTGGCTCGGTGCGCTGGGCAGCATCCTGGTGGAGAATGACGGCCCGGCCAAGGCCGACGCAATCCTAGTACTGGGCGGCGACACGTGGGGCACGCGCATCGAAACGGCTGCCCGCCTGGTCGGCGCCGGCTACGCTCCGGTGGTGCTGGTTAGCGGGGCACCGGCGGCATACGGAGTGAGCGAAGCCGATCTGGCCGTTCCGTTCATCGTCCGCGAGGGTTACCCGGCTGAGTGGTTCGTCTCTCTGCGCAACGAAGCGAATTCCACGCGCGACGAGTGCTTCGTGCTGCTGCCGGAATTGCGCCGGCGCCAAGTGCGCAGCCTGATCCTGGTCACCAGCGAGTATCATACGGCACGTGCGGCTCGCACCTTCCGCGCCGCGGAGCGTGCGCTCGGTTACCACTTGGAGATGCGCGTGGTGCCCGCGCCGGACCCCTATTTCCACGCCCGCTCCTGGTGGCGCCTTCGCGAAGGCCGCAAGACCGCCTTAGGCGAATGGGCGAAAACCATCGCCAACGCGCTTGGGATGTAAGTGAAACATAATCCGCTAGTTACGGCAGTTGTGTAATGGCCTGCACCTAAGTTGCGGCAACCCTGCCATCCGCTGGAACATCTAATTTACATGGGAACTGACCCGCGTACCAAAGACTACCTTCTGCTGAGCGATTTCGACCAGACCTTGAGTTTCAACGACTCCGGGATAGCGCTCAGCGAGCTAATCGGTGTAACGGGGTTCCACGAAAGAATCCAAGGGCTGTCGAATATCCATCTCGTGCAGCAAGGCGGCGAACTTGCCTACCTGCTGCTGCACGATCCGGAGTACCGCCGGGTGCGGCGCGAGCACCTGGTGGAAGTCGGCAAACGCATTCGTTTAAAACAGAATATCCGCCTTTTGTTTGAATTGCTGCAGGATATCGAAGGACACCGGTTTTCCTTCTACGTGGTTTCGGCCGCGCCCGAAGAAGTAATCCAATCCGCGCTGGAGGGCATCATTCCGGCCGGCCAGATTCACGGCACGCGCTTCCGTTATGACTTGGAGACGGGCGAGATTCAATCCATCGAAAGCGTGCCCGCCGGGTACGGGAAAGTGGCCGTGCTCGAGCGCCTGCGCGAGAACCTGAACATCGGGCGGGATCGCGTGGTCTACGTGGGCGACGGCATCTCCGACGTCCATGTCATGTTGCACGTCGGCCGCCTGGACGGCCTCACCATCGCCGTGTCGGAAAACAAGTACCTCAGCCAGATCGCGCGCCGGACCATTTTGAGCGACAACGCCATCAGCCTTCTGGTGCCTATTCTGGAGGATATCGTGGGCTGGGACGGCGCCCGCATTCACGCGTTCCTGGAAAGCCACGGATTCGTGCTGCGGGAATGGGAGAAGGTGCGCACCGACCTGCTCACCATCAGCAACGCCACACCGCCGTCGGCAATGGCCGCGGGCGATTGACGATTCTCCCGCGCGGAAAGGCGATCGGTTCCGGTCGCCTCTCCGCCGCTCAGCAGCTAGTCTCCAGTCTTCCTGACGCGCCGCCCACGCTGTGTTATATGTAGCGTTCTGAGGTGAACTCGTGAAAACGCTTGGCTGGATCACGCTGCTGGCGTGCGCGTGGGGGACTTCCTCCTGGGCCCAAAAAACGGAGCCTCCTGAGGGCAATTTCTTCAACGTCCGGACGTTCGGTGCGCTCGGCGATGGCACGACGCTCGATACGGCCGCGATCGAACAGGCGATTACAGCAGCTAATGCCGCGGGCGGCGGCACGGTTATATTCCCCCCGGGCACGTATCTAAGCGGGACCTTGGAACTGTTGAGCAACGTCACGCTCGATCTTCAGCCGGGAGCCGTGCTCCAGGGGAGTCCGAGTGTGATGGACTACGGTAGCATCGCGGACTATGGCTTCGGCCGGAAATACGGTATTGACAGTTCGGGCGAAGGGTTTCGCGTCGGGCTGATCGTGGCACGGAAGGCAAACAACGTCGCCATCGTCGGCCACGGCACCATCGACGGCAACGGCGATTCGTTCTTCGATTTGAAGTCGGTCCACAACGGCGCCGATTTCGACGGCCACTACACCAGGCAAGGCCCCGATTACGACTCACCCAAGTACGGTCTGGAGTTCGGACCCGTCGAAGTTGGCCCCAACGGGCGGCCGGGAACCATGATCATTTTTTCCGATTGCCGCAACATCCTGGTCCGCGACGTGACGCTGAGTAACTCGCCGAACTGGACGATGCACTTGCAAGGCTCGCAGAACGCCGCCATCTCCGGCATCCACATCGTCAACGATGTCCTGATTCCGAATAGCGACGGAATCGACTGCATGCGCTCGAAGCGCGTGCAGATCTCGGACTGCGATATCCGCGCCGGCGACGACGATTTCGCCATCGTCTCCAGCGACGATGTCCATGTGAATAACTGCTCGTTGACTTCTCTGTCAGCCGCGGTCCGGCTCGAGGATTCGCGCTACGCGACGTTTAGCAATCTGTCGATCCACGCCAACCGCGGGCTCGGTGTCTTCAGTGTCGGCGAGGAGCACACGGCCCATGTGCTGTTCTCCAACATCACGATGGAGACGAACCTGATCACCGGGCATTGGTGGGGCAAGGCGGAACCGATCTATATTGCGGCTCAGCAAGGCCACGGAAAAGCCGAGATCCGCGACATACACTTCACCAACATCACCATCGAGGCGGAGGGTGGAATGGTGATCTTCGGGACTGACGACGCCACCGTGCGGGACATCTACCTGGAGCAGATCCGCATGCACGTGCGCGCGCCGCTGCCGCGCATCGCGCTGTCCGTGGGCGGCAACTTCGATCTTCGCACGACACCGCTCGGCTTGAGCAAGGCGATCTTCAAGCACGATATCCCGGCACTCTACTTGCGCAATGTGGATGGACTTCGCATCCGCGACTTCGATTTGAGGTGGGGCGACAACTTGCCCGCGTATTTCTCGACTGCGGTGCAAGCCGAAGACTCGAAGAACCTGGACTTTGGCGATCTCAAGCTCGCCTCGCGTCCGGGCGCGGCCGCGAAGCCGGTAGCGGTCCACTGATCGGTGGGCAGTGAGAACAGGATACTCACTGCCGCGCAGCTATTGGGTGACGTAAACGGTTGGGCCGTTGCTGGCAACGCCGCCGACAGTGATTACCAGAGGGTAGGCGCCGGTGCTCAAGCCGGTCGGCACCAATACGTTAGCTTGATCCAACCCCACCCAGCCCGGCGCCAGGCCGAGGAAGTTGTATTGGGACGTTGAGGTCCAGCCGCTGATGGTAGCGCTCCATGGCAGCGTCGATGGCGATAGCTTCGTCAGAGACGCGGCCGCGCCGTCGGCTGGCGGGTTGGAGACGGAGCCGATGCCGGTCAAATACACCTGGAGATAATAGCCGACCTTGGCAGGGTTGGTTGGACCGTTGATGGAGTAATCCTGGTTCAGCACGGCAGTCGCCTGCCCGGCGGCGTTTTGAAAAATGTACGGCGCGGCCTGGGCGACGCTGAACTCGACCGGCCCGCTGGAGCCACACGCGTTGTTCGCCATCGCCACTGCCGTCCCGGTTCCGGTTTCAAACGGCAGTTGGATGTTAACCTGGCCCCAACCTGCGTAGAACATCGGCGCATTCACCCCGTTGACGGAAACCGTGACTCCCGACAGAGACGTGGAGAGCGGGAAGCCGCTGAAGAGCTGCGAGAAGGGCGCCAGGCCGCTGCCGAAGATGGCGACCAACGATCCCGGCGCCACTGGACCAGTCGAAAAACTGGCGTCGTTCACAATGCCGCCGACCGAAATATCCGGGATGCCGCCGCCCACGCCGACCTGTGCCACGAACGAATCCGGGGCGACGCCCGGATAGGACGGTGTGGCCGCCCCGCTGGTGGTTGGAAAGTCGGTTGAGGTGGTGACGCCGGCAACCACCAGCCCGGCGGCGCAGTTCAACGCCACGCCGGTGCCGAAGTCGCCGTTGTTGGTGGCCCCAGTCGGCAGGGACGCCGTGCCACTGCCGCCCAGATAGCTCGAGAACAGCAGGCCGGTGCCCGAAGGATTCAAACCGGCCACAAAGGCGTTGGTGGTACCTTTGTTGGAGCTTTGGAACGCATCGCCAGTGATGGGGAAATTGGTCGAAGTGGTGCCGCCGGTGATATACGAGTTGCCCGCGGAATCGATGGCGATGGACTCACCGAAATCGGTGCCGCCGCCGCCCAGGTAGGTCGAATAGAGCAGGATCTTGCCGCTGCCATCCAGCCGGGCGACGAAGGCGTCGCTGGTGCCACCGCCGTAAGCGGATTGATGCGCGCCGGACGTCACCGGAAAATTAGTGGATGACGTGTCGCCAGTCACATACACGGCGCCGCTCGGATCCACCGCGATCCCGTTACCCTCGTCGTTTCCGCTTCCGCCAAGATATGTCGAGTAGATCAGCGCAACGCTGTTGTTGGTCGCGCTGACGGCGCCAAGCTTGGTGACAAATGCGTTCGTAGTGCCCTTCAGAGCGGACTGATACGGCCCCAGCACCGGAAAATTCGTGGAGGTGGTGGATCCGGTCACGAACGCGTCGCCCGCGGCATCCGCCGCAATCGCGTTGCCGCTATCGGTGCCGGTGCCGCCGAGGTACGTTGAGTAGACTCCCGTACCCGCCGCGCTGAATTCCACCACAAACACATTGCTGGACTTCCCATGCAGGCCAGTCTGAAACGCGCCGGTGCTGGTCGGCAAATCGGTCGAATTCGTGGTCCCCACCAGGTAGACATTGTCGGCCGAATCGAGCGCAATCCCGGTAAACAGGTCGGTTCCCGATCCGCCAAAATAGTGCGAAAAATATAGGCTCTGGGAGCTGTTCAGCTTCATCACAAAAGCGTCGAGGCTGTAACCAGGATAGTAGTCTAGGTAAGAGGTGTCGGCAGACAGATATGCGGAGTCGGTCTCGCCGGCCACGTAGATATATCCTTGCGAATCCACCGCGATGGCATTACAGACCGCGTCGCCGGGCGCCGCGCCGATGTAGGTGTATGCCACCGTGGTGCCGACGGAGTTCAGCTTGGCTACGAAGCAGCCGTAATAACCGGATGACGCAAGCACCGATCCCGTCGTGTAAATGTTGCCAACCGGATCGAGCGCCACGCCCGCGGCCTGCGAGTTGAGGCCGCCGGTAGCCAGTACATAGCTGGCCCAGGTGAGCGCCGGATCGATGACGAGGCCCGCCGAGCGGTCATAGTTCCCGAGCGCGAAGCGTACCTCGCGTCCGCGCAACTGGTAGCTCGCGGCGACCTGGCGGCGCTGGCCATCGAAATCCTGATAGACGATGGGGCGATGCTGACGCAGTTCCCCGCCCGCGGTGTCGATCACCAGGTCTCCCGCATCATCCACGCGCAGCGACTGGGCGCCTTCCACGCGCACGCGGATGCGGCCCGGATCGGCGCCGCGATCGAGCACGAGGTCATATTCCAGGCGGCCATCGTTGACGTAATACACGACGTCGACGCCCGGATACATTTGCGCGTAGCGGACGCGAGAGTAGGTGGGAATGTTCTTGAGCCAGCGCGAAGGCTGATTGCCTTCCAGATAGTTGACCACGCCGGGCAGCGCTTCCTCGCCCTGGCCGTGCACGCCACGGCGGGCGGACTCGAAGACCACGGCCACGCGGGACTGGCGTGAAATCCACTCGGCGCGTCCGGGGCCCAGCGTCAAGGCGGCGCCGGAGGTGCGGGCTATGAACTCGGCCGGTCCAGGTTCCTGCCCTCGATTCGGTTCAAAGGCGACCGGCACTCGGGCGGCCGACGCCAAGGCGGCAGTTAGCAACAACAAGAACGCGCATCGCATAGGTTTCGCTCGTTAACCCCTCTACTATACATATCCTTGCGGGGCGCCGAAGGTTTCGAAAATGTTGGCTGCGACGGCACTGTCGGGATCTTCCGGATTAAGCGCCGGCAACCGCACCCTGTGGTCGCGGCTCGGAAGGCGAATCGGAGCCGCAACCGTCAGGGAGCGGTCGGAACGAAAATCATGGAATGAGACTGACAGCATTCGCCTGCCGCAAAGACGGCTCGGGGCCGGGTCCCGGCCAGCCGGGGACGGCCCGTGGAACAAGCCTGAGCCGATTTGTCCTGTTTTAGTGCGTTCTAAGATGCGAAAGACGATATAGAATGAAACCAGCACTCAAAAATCGTGTGGAGGAGACCATGCATAGATCATTTCACGCTGTGGCCGTAGCGGCCTTGGCCCTGGCACTGCCGGTGGCCGCTTCGGCGCAGACCAACCTGAACCTGGACACGGGAGCCACCGGAACGTCGGGCGGCGACATTGCCTTTAGCGCCAGCGGCATTGCCCCGGTGGGCGCCGCGACACTGTACAGCCTCACCTCGGCGCTCAGCAGCGAGTTCAGCGTGTTGCCGGAGAGCGCGCTCGCGGGACTTCCCTACTCGACGACCCCGATCGGCAGCGGCAGCCTGTCGAACGACTTTTTCGCCGTGCACACCAACGGCGGCAATTACGCCAAGGTGCTAGTGACGGCTGTCAGCAGTAGCTCAATTACGTTGCAATACGTCACCTACAACACGTCCGGGACGCAGATCAGCGCTCAGGGAGCCAGCGCAACGTTGGGCGGGCAGAGCGGGCCGGCCGCACCGTCGATCGCCTCGGTGCTGAACAACTACAGCTCGATCGTGCCCAATGCGCCCAACTACGGCATCGCGCCGGGATCGCTAATCGTGATCTATGGCTCGAATCTGGCGGCGGCTGGTGGGCCACAAACGTTGCAGGATCCCAGCAAAGCTCTGCCGTTTACGTTGTCCGGATCCAGCGTCTCAGTCACGGTGAACGGCACGACCGTGCAGCCCGCGTTTTACTACGCGTTTCCCGGCCAGATCGCGGTGGTGCTTCCGTCCAGCACGCCAGTGGGTACGGGCACCATCACGGTATCCTACGGCGGGCAAACCAGCGCGCCGGCGCCGCTCAAAGTGGTGGCGAGCGCCTTCGGATTCGATTACTATGGCGGTGCGCTGGCTGCGGTGACCGACAATGGCGACGGTCACCTGATTACCACCAGCGACTCGGCAAAGCCGAACGAAGTCATCGTGTTCTGGGGCTCGGGTGTCGGTGCGAATACGAAGAACACCGACGTGAGTCCGCCGACAGACTTCACTTCCCTCAGCGGCATCACGGCGCTCTATTTCGGCAGCGTTAAGGTTCCGATCGCCTATCAAGGCCGGTCTCAGTACCAAGGCGTCGATCAACTTGCCGTGGTTGTCCCGTCCAACGCGCCCACGGGTTGCGCGGTATCCGTGGCGGCGGTGAGCGGCAGTGGCAGCAGCGAGGTGGTCAGTAATTTCGTGGCACTCCCGATCGCCACCAATGGTGGCACCTGCGTCGATCCGCTGTCCTATGTCAGCCCGACTGAATCGAGCACGCTATCCGGCAAGACCACGGTGAAGTTCGGAGAAGTTGCGATTGCTCAAGAGACCAGTTCCACCGGGACTACGGATGAGGCAATTGCGATTTTTTATAGCATTAGTGGCAGCTCGTTAACCGGCTATCAGAGCAGTTCCCAGCCATCGTACGGGAGTTGTTTCGTCACGCAGAGCAACTCGACGACTTTCACGAACCCGTACACGCTGACTGGCCTCAATGCCGGCTCGGTTTCCGTAACAGGACCCAACGGTACCGTAGCGCTGACAACCTATCCGCAACTTCCGGGAGACTACATCGCTCAACTCACGTCGGGATTCGTGCCCTCGTCTGGCGGGACGTTCACCTTCAGCAACGGCGCCGGCGGACCGGACGTGGGGGCCTTTACCGCACCGGTGGTCTTCAACACCCCGCTGGTCTGGACCAACTCGAATTCGGATGGGACGGTTACTCGCGGGTCGGGAGTGACGGTGAATTGGACCGGCGGCGGCACCGGCACCTATGTTGAGATCGGCGGCGATGCGATATCGTCAACTGCGGCGTTCAGTGCCTCATTTGTTTGCAATGCGCCGGTGAGCGCCGGAACGTTTACGGTTCCGCCGGTGGTATTGCTGGCACTTCCGGCGGGCAGCGGGAGTCTCTCGGTGGGCAATTACACGACACCGGCGAGTTTCACTACGGCGGCTCCGCAGTTAGATTTCGGATACGCGCTGGCATTCACCTCGACCTCCATCAACGCAACGTATAACTAGGGCGGCGGGGAGCACGTTCCGTCGTTACATACCTTACCGCGGCAGGCCACAGTAACTGTTGGCCTGCCGTACCATTTTCTGCCGCGCGCAGCCTGCGTTTCGATCATAATAGCGGCAGGACCTGGCATGTCGCTCCATCGCATCGTGGCGCTTTGGCTGGGCGGACTGGCGCTCGCGTGCCAAGCCGCAGGCCAGGTTGCCTGGAACGGCCGCGTGGTGGATGAGAACGATGCTCCGGTAGCCAGCGCGCGCATACGTATCCGGCAGGAGGCGCTGGCCCCGATCGAAGCGGTGTCCTCGCCGACCGGCTCGTTCGTCATTACGGTCCCGGCGCCCGGCAGCTATCTGGTCACAGTCGACCGAGCGGGATACTTTCAGTTGCACGATCAGCCGGTGGAGATCGCAGCCGGCGCTGCCGAAACCGCGCTCGTGCTGAACGTGCAGGAGGAAGTCTTCCAGAGCATTCACGTGGGCGCGCTGCCCAATCCGGTGGATGCGGCCACCACCGGCGGCGAGGAGCGGCTCAGCGGAACGGAGATCAACGATGTTCCCTACCCCGCCACCGAGAGCCTGCGCAACGGCATGCGGTTGATCCCCGGAATGATCGAAGACCCGTCCGCTGGCCTGCATTTTCACGGTGCGGCTGAGTACCAAACTCAATACCTGTTGGACGGCGTGAATATCACGGACCCCATCAACGGCCACTACGCCACGCCGCTGGCGGTGGATGGCGTGCAATCGGTGGACCTGGAGGGCACGCGCCAAAGTGCACAGTACGGCCCGGGATCGGGAGGCACGCTGGCCATTCAGAGCGAAAGCGGAACCGATCAGTACCGCTACACAATCACCAATTTTATTCCGGGCGTCGACCAGCGCGGCGGTACCCGCATAGGCGATTGGGCCCCGCGCGGCGTTATTTCCGGGCCAATCGTGAAAGGCAGCGCCTGGTTCGCCGACAGCGTCAACGGAAACTACAACAACGGCTATGTTGCCGGCTTGCAAACGGGCGCGGACACCGACGCAGCCTGGGCGCTGGGCAACTTGGCGCATGCGCAAGCGAATCTTTCGCCCGCCAACATTCTCTACGCCGACCTTCTGACCAACTTCGATCACCAGTCGCACCTCGGCCTGGGACCGCTCGATCCGGAGCAGACGACGTCCGGCCTGAGCGATCGGGAATGGATGCTGTCGGCGAAGGACTCGCACTCCTGGTACGACGGCTCGCTGGTGGAGGTTGGGATGGCCTGGCAAGCGGTTTATCACCGGCAGGTGCCGGAGGGCACGGAGCCGTATCTGGTTACGCCCGAGGGCCGCAGTGGAAACTACTTCGTCGACTCACGCCAGAACGGGAGCCGCAGACAGGCATTCGTCAACTATTTTCCGCGCGCCCGCACTCTGTGGGGACGCCATCAACTGCAGACCGGCGCCGCTGCACAGCGGTTGGACTACGATGCGCGATTCGCGCGCACCGAGAACCAGGTGATCGGCTTGAGCGGTTTGCCCGAGTTCATCACCACGTTTCGGGGCAGTGGGGAATTCGATCGCGGGAACACGGCTGCATCGGCCTACGTCAATGACCACTGGCAGCCGGGCGGCCGCGTCACGGTGGATGCGGGCGCGCGCCTGGATTGGGACGCGATGGTGGGCGCGGCGGCCATATCGCCGCGCATCGCGGTGGCGTGGGCGCCGATGGCGGACAGCCGTACCAAACTCACCGCGGGATATGCCATCTTGCGCGACCCGACCAACCTGGCGCTATTCTCGGAACCGCTCGATCAGCAACCCGTCACCACGCCGTATAACTCGTCCGGAGTGCCACTGGCGCCGCTGGTTACTACGTTCCTGCCGGGCCGCGACCTCACCTTCCCGCGCTATGGCCAGTGGAGCGCCGGTGCGGCGCGCGAGCTGGGGCGCCATGTTCTGGCTAGCGCCGAGTGGATGCGCAAGCGCGGCTCCGATGGCTTCGCTTACGCCCAAGCCGGCCCGCCCACCCCGGTGAATTTCGATCTGGTGAGCCTGGCCGGGGGATACGGCGGCGACTACTACATGTCCAACCTGCGGCGGGACGACTACGACGAGGTGACGGTCACCGTGCGGCAGTCGTTCGGCGAGCAGTATGGGTGGATGACCAGTTACACGCGGTCGCGCGCCGTTTCGAATGCGGTGCTCTCCACCACCATCGACGAACCGTTGCAGGTGACAGGCAACTTCACCCCAATGCCGTGGGACGCGCCGAACCGTCTGCTCGGATGGGGTTACTTTCCCATTCACGGCCCGAACTGGGCTCTGGCCATGCTGGCGGACTACCGCACCGGATTGCCCTATTCCATCACCGCCGATTCCGGCGTGCTGGTGGGACCGCTAGACGCGCGACGATATCCCGATGCGTTCGACCTCAACGTTCACGTCGAACGGCGGTTCGTTTTCCGCGGCTACCGGTTGGGATTGCGGCTCGGCTGCAACAATATTACCGGGCATGCGAACTATACAGCGGTGAATAACGTGGAGGGCGCACCGAACTTCGAACAGTTTTACGGCGCCGAAGGGCGGCGCGTCGTGGTGCGCATCCGTATGTTCGGCCGCGCCAAGAAACCGTAGTAGCCGGGCGCGCCATCGTTGTCTTACGGACTGCCACCAGCGGCGGGACAGGCGACGCATCCGATCGCTTGTCCCACCGCCGCGGCCCCTCAGAGCTTCATTCTGTTCTTGATGCCGGCCTTTTTCAGCTCCGCCTCGAACATCTCACCGACCGTGGGATCTTCGTCTTCGTATTCGATGAGGTTCCCGCCCTTCCTGGTGCTCGTCTTGCCCAGCCGATGGGTGCGTCCGCCCCCGCCCAGCGCCCGCATATACCATTTGCCGTCGCCGCCCCAATTCGCGGCAAGGTAGCGGGCCGGATCGCCGCCGGTATTGAAGTGCTGATGGAACCAGCCATCGGGCGGCACGAAGATGGTGCCTTCGGTGAACTCGACACGCACACGCTCGGTCGCGCCGGAGTACTGAATGGCCCCCTTCCATAGCAGCGAATAGCCACGCCCGTTGAGCATCACCACGTGCGATCCGGGCCCGTGCCGGTGCGCCTTCTTGTAAGTTCCCACCTCGAACTCGGAGATGTGGGCTTGCATGGTGTTGTCGGCCAGTTGGAGCTCGATCCGCGAGTTAGACTTGCCGCGTTCCGCGCTCCGGAACAGGCCGAGCGAGCGAGCATCCGGGATGTAGGCGCTTTCCCAGGTGTCTACTCCGCCCTTCTGTTCACTCTCGGCCGGATTCGTATCCTTGTGATGGATGTGCTCTGGACCGGCCCCAAAGGCATCCGGGTCGCCGTTGTAACGGTCGCGGAATACGTAGTCGTTGTTGAAGACGAAGTCCAGATTGTGGAAGAGATCGATCACCACCGGCGCGTTACTGATGGCCAGCAACCGGACGGGCGCGGAGCCGCGGTTTCTGTGCTGGCGCCAGGTGTTGAGTGGCGGACCGATCACCGCACCCGAAGCCCACTTCACCGTTTGCCTGGGTCCGCCTGGCATCCAAATGTCGGTTTCGCCCTCGCCACTGACCACGTAGATGACTTCCTCGAACAAGTACCGTTGCGGATTCGTCTCGCCGCCCGGAGGGATTTCGCACAGGTAGCCATCGTTGACGCCCTCGCCGCCAATCAAGTCGATGTATGCTCCCTGTACGCCCATGCGTTTCCAGGGTTGCACCGCTGCGCTCCGAATGTCCGGAAGGCTGTAGCCCGAATAGACCTGGATGCCTTCGCGCTTACGCCATTCCTCGTATGGATTCAAATTGGTCTGGTTATACTCGCGGGATTTCACCGGGCCGTTGGCGTGCTGCAACCGTTCCGCCCGCAGGATCCGTCCCGTGGCCGCCACGCTCACGCCGGCCGCGGCCGCATAGTCGACAAAGTCCCTACGAGAGATCCTTCCCGCCAAGAACTCCTTCGCCCAGTTCTTTTTCATTCCAGTACTGACCTCCGTGTGCGGATGGCTTAGAAACGGTGGAGCGCCTGCCTGGCCGGTGCGTCCGCCGGCCAAGCACGCGTCGCCTGGCGGCGTCCGCGCCGGAAAGGCAGGCGCGGAATCGATCTAGCCGCCGTGCCGGCCGATATTACCAGCCGAGCTTCAGTGCGAACTGCATTTGCCGGGCCGTGGTTAGCGTGGAGGTGATGACCCCGGCGCTCGAAGAATCGCATAGCGGGTTGTTCGGCGTGCAGTTTGCCGCCGAGCTGAACGTGGTAATGATCGGCCATCCGAAATTCGTGTGGTTGAGGGCGTTAAATACCTCGGCGCGGAACTGCAGCGTCGCTTTCTCGCCGATGCGGAACGTCTTGAACATGGAACCATCGAGGTTGAACAGACCGGGAGCCGTGAGAATATCCCTACCCGCACTGCCAAACGTACCGGCCGCCGGAAGCATGAACGCCGCCGGATTGTACCACTGGTTCGGGCTGCCTTCGATGACTTGGCCTTGGAAATTCGGGTTCAGCGAAACGCGGTCCGGGTTTCGCGTGTCGCCGTCGCCGGACTGATTGAATCCGACCAGCGGCGTGAAGGGGAATCCGGTCTGCGCGGTGATGATCGAGTTGAGTTGCCACCCGCCGAAAAGCGCGTTCTTCAGGCCTTTGGCGTTGCCGAGCAGGGCCTTGCCCTTTCCGATCGGCAGCGCGTAGCCGAAATTCCCGGAAAAGCGGCTGGCGATGTTGAAGTTGGATGGACCGTAGTCCAGGCGCGGATCGAAAGGATCCAGGTACGTGGTCGTTCCACCCAAGCCTGCGTTGTTTAGGAAGGACGAGGAGTGATTGTCGAGACTCTTCGAGTACGTGTAGTTGCCGCGGAATTGAACGCCATGACTGAAGCGGTGCGTCACATCGACCTGCAAGGCATTGTAATTGCTAATCCCGTTCGATTCCTCGTAGCGGGCGTTCGACAGGTTGGGGTTCATCCTGGGCGACTTAGGCAGGAAGTAAGCCGCGCCATTAACGACGCTAGGATAGGCGGTATTGGCATCCGCCGTAGCCAGCAGGTGGTAACCGCGCTCGCCCACGTAGCCGACCGAGAAAAGCGTGTTGGCGGACAGCGACTGGTCGACGCGAAAGTTGTACTGGAAGACGGCCGGCGAGCTCAGGTTCGGCTGGACGCCAGTCGGGCCGATCTTAGACCCGGGAAGGGTCTCCGTGGGCGATATCAGCAATGGGAAAGTCGCCGGAGTTACGGTTACTCGGGAATCGTACTTGCCAATGGGGATCGAGTCGCAGCAATCGCCCATGTAGTCCAGTTGCTCAAAATAGAGCCCATAGCCGGCGTGAATCGCGGTGTGCTGATTGGCGAATGGCGACCAGGCAATGCCGGCGCGCGGCCCGATCAGGTGCGTCGCGTTGTTCACCGAATACACCGACTTGCCGACCAACGGCTGGGTCAGCAGCACCTGGTTGGCATTCGACACGAAATTCGCCGCCATACCCTGCGGTGAATTCCAGCCATTGTTGGATTCGTCGCGGACCCCGATAGTGAACGTCAGATTTGGGCGAATTTGGATGGTGTCCTGGATATACGCCGCACCGGCGGTCTGACGCCAGCCGATCTCGATCGGGTTCAACGTCGCCGCCACCTGTGTCGCTTGCCCCAGCATGAACGTTTGAAGATTGGTAAACGTGGCAACCCCGTTCCTTTGATCGGCCGCGTTATCGTTCGACTCGACCTTCTGAAACCATCCGCCAATATCGATCCTATGCTTGCCCTTGTTGTAAGATACCGAGTCGGTAACGGTATACAGGTTGCGCGCGATGTCATCGAACTGCTGCGAGCCATTCGATCCGGCCCCGGCGATGGCGCCGAGCTGGCCGTTGCCCACCGAGCCGATATTGATATTGCCTATCGGCTGGCCCGCAACGAATGACAGACTGGAATCGCCGACCGGGGGCGCCGAGTTCATCATCCACTTGGCGCGGCTAAACCCACCCCGGGCCACATTGATCAGCGACGAATTGAATGTGTGGGTCTCCTGCAAGCTGGCAATCTGCGATCGCTCGGTGCTGGTAGTGATCTGCATTTCGGTGGTTCCCGGATTGTGATTAAAGCCATCGTCGATGGTGTAGACCCCGGACAGGAAATCGTTAACCGAGAAGTTCTGATCCACCCGCATATTTCCGAAATCTTCGCGGATCGCCTGTTCCGGGTTGGCATAGAACATCGCGGCGCCGCCACCCAGCTCCGGCCCGTTGGCAACCGGCCACAGCGAGAAATAGGGGGCGATGCCCGGAGCCAGGCCGATATTCGTGAGGGTGCCATTGGCGGCGGGTAGGTACCCATTCCGCGCGTTGTTGTCGGGAACAATGGCGGCCTCGCTGATCGCGTTGCGCTGCCGGAACCCCTCGTAGCTACCGAAGATGAACGTCTTATCCTTCTTCATCGGACCGCCGGCGGCGCCGCCGAACTGATTGCGCCGGAGCGGGGGCACTGTGGAAACTTCGTCGAAGAAGTTGCGCGCATCGAAAACGTTATTCCTCAAAAACTCGAACATCGTTCCGTGGAACTCATTCGTTCCGGACATGGTTACCAGACTGACCTGCGCGCCTGGCCGCTTGCCATATTCGGCGCCGTAACCATTCTCCACGACGTTGAATTCGCGAACTGCGTCCACGCCGAGTAACTGGCCGCTCAGGCCGCCTGGAATCACGTCGGCGGTGGATACGCCCGTGTACTCGATTCCGTTGAGGAGGAACAGATTGTAGTCCTCGCGGTTGCCGGAAACGGAAAAGTTATTCCCCAGCCCCGCGCCGGTACTTGTGGAGGAACGGTTCACGGTCGTGTTGGCCGTCCCCGGGTTGAGTGTGATCAGGTTGTCGAAGCTCCGCCCGTTCAGTGGGAGGTCCTTGACCGATTGCTCGTCCACCAATCCGGCGATCGACGTGGTGGAGACATTCACCAATGGGGCGTCGCCGCCGATCTGGACATCTTCCCTGAGAACGCCTAGTTGCATGGCGATATCGACCACGGCATCCTGCGCTACCGCGAGATCGATGCCGAAACGGACCAGGTTGCGGAATCCGCTCTTCTGAACCTTGACATCGTAGCGGCCCACGGGAAGCGCTGTGGCCGTGTAGTAGCCGTGCTCATCGGTAGCCAGCGTGCGGGTAGCTCCGGTTTCGGCGTTCGCCACGATCACCGTCGCGTCGGGAATCACCGCCGTGGTCGGATCGTGAACATAGCCCGAAATCGATCCCAACACCTGCCCGAAAACTGTTGCGGAGAAGAAAACGAGCGACAGCAGAACGAAACCGCCTCGGCTCGCCAGCGCCCGCGCAGCATTTACACCAACTCGATGTCCTATCATTTCATCACCTCTTTGTCCCGAACCACATGCTCACCACGTGCTTGGCGCGACTGGCGACGAGGACGTCCGATCCGACAACGCGGCCTATCCTGTCTTTGCCAATCGCCCGGCGGCCCCTGCCTTCACCATGCAGGAACTTCTAAGCCGCTAAAAACAAATCCGCTACCACTATGCGACCGTTGAAATCACGATGTCGCGAAAACGCACTACGAAATCCTCTGCACAAGTGGCTGGCACCTCAAACCCAATCACCCCGGGCTGAACTCGCAACTGATTGAAGCGATTCACGTTCTGACCCGCAATCGAAATGCGGATCTCACTGCCCCGGCAGACGACTTCCATTTCATTCCACTTTCCCTCGATCCCAGCCGATTTCTTAGCTTTTTGAATGTGGTCGATGGTCCCAGCCGGATTGTCCCGGTCCCGATAGCCGATCAAGATCTCGTAACCGCCGGAAGGACCGGAACCGGGGCGGCCATCGCCCTCGGTGGTCCACTTCCGGCGCGGTTCCCGAACGAAGACGCCGCTCGTGCCGCCGCCCGAGACGTTAAACAGCAGGGTCATCCGGAAGTCCGTGAACACGTCGCGGGTAAACATGTAACCGGCACCGGGCCGATTCTTGTCGCAGCGCCCGACCAACTCGGCGCCTTCGGCGTTCCAACTTCCGGACCCGACATTCTGCCAACCGGAGAAATCGGCGTCATCGAACAGCGTCTTTTGCGCCTTTGCGGCAACAGATAACCCTGCCAAGATGAAGCACCTTCTGGTTATCACCAGCCTCCTTCACTGCGGCTGCCCAGCCTGAAACGGCCAGCACCCTCCCAGTGCCTATTGCTGGATAATCAATAAGTTCTAGAAGTACTGAGAGTCCTGATTAATGTACTAATTATTAGCAAAATAATATGTGATGTCAAGTACAAAATGTGGAATGAGGTTACAATGCGAACCATATTCAGTTAGAAGATGGTATCTCATTGTTTCATCGAACATTTAGCTCTTGTAACTTCTTGTATCAAGCTCGCAAGTGCGATTGTTTATTTACTAAGTTCGATGAGATAATTCCCCTAGGATACATACCGTAAGCCCTTACCGGCTCCGGTTCGCTCCTGCGCGAAGCGGTCGGCCCCACAGTATGGTACCGGCCCAGATCCGCAGCCGTAGAACGGTACAACCGGAACCAGTACGCGAACGCTTCGCACACACCTGTTCAGGCGGCAACTGGCACGTTATACTCGCGTCATCGACATACTCCGCTGGACACAGGGTTCAACGGAAAAGATGAAGGATCGAACATGCTGAAGAGAAACGCGTTGCCGATTGTGATAAGCCTGCTGAGCATTCCGGCCTTGGCTGGATCGGCGGTGATCGGTAATTCACTGATCGCGCGGAACGCTTCCGGACAAACCCGCCTCACTGCGCGAGGCGTGGTTCAGGACGGCAAGCTGGTCCGCATGACGACGCCCGACTATCCAGTCGCCGCCAAGCAGGCTCAGGTGTCCGGAATGGTAACCGTGGTGGCACGCATCGGGAAGGACGGCCACGTGGTGGAAACCAGCGTCCTCCGCGGTCCCTATCCGCTGCGGCGGATTGCCGAGGATGCGGTCAAGCAGTGGCAGTATGAGCCGACGCTTCTCAATGGAGAGCCGGTGCAGAGAGTTGCAGTGGTGAACTTGAATTTTGTCCTGGGCCGTTACTCGGATTTGATGGATCGCTGAAGCAGCCGCGGTTGCCGTGCCCAGGGTGGGAGAAGACCTGCAAAACCTTGAGGTTGGTTGCAGAGGTGGGACAGACCGTCGGTGTCACGGTCGGCCTGCCCCCCAAAGGATGGCATCGTGACCAGAAAAGTCGACCCTCCGCCTCACATCGGGCTTGCCCAGGAGTCCCCGCCCCGCCTGCCCACCGAGCAGGCGGAGCAACCTGAAAAGCTACTCTTCCTTCGAAACCACGACCGTGATCTCGGCGACGACGTCTTTGTGGAGCTTCACCGGGACCTTGAAATCCCCGAGCTGCTTGATGGGCTCGTCGAGCACGATCTTGCGGCGGTCGATGATGTAGTTCCTGGCGGCCAGGGCGTCCGCCACGTCCTTCGCCGTAACCGAGCCAAATAGCTGGTCCTGTTCGCCGGCCTTTTGCGCGATGGTGACGGTGACACCGGTCAGGAGTTTCGACAGGTCCTCCGCCTCGCTCTTCCGGTGGGCTTCTTTGCGCAGGTGCGCCTGGCGCTCCTGTTCGACGATCTTGCGGTTGGCGTCCGTGGCGGTCACGGCGAGGCGTTTGGGCAGCAGGAAATTGCGGGCGTAACCCGGCGCCACGCGGACCAGTTCGCCGCGGACTCCCAGTTTTTCGACGTCTTCTCTCAGTATGACTTCCATGCGAGTTTCCTCCTGCCTCTAGTTCTGCGCCGCGAAGGGCAGCAGGGCGATGTTACGCGCCTTCTTGATGGCATCCGTGAGCCGCCGCTGGTGCGGGGCGCAGACGCCGGAAATGCGGCGCGGGACGATCTTGCCGCGCTCCGCCACGAAGGCGTGTAGCGTCTTGATGTCCTTGTAATTGATGTCGTCCATCTTCTCGACGCAGAAACGGCAAATCTTCTTGCGCCGGAAGTACTGTTTCTTCCCCGAAACGACGGCTTTATCGCCGCCGGTGGGACGCTGTCCGGCACTGCCGGGTCTTCCTTTGAATTCCGCCATGGTTAATTCTCCTTGGGCTGGCCGGGCATGGCCGGCGCCTCTCCGGCGTGAGCCGCGCTCTGGGGTGCACCGGGAACGGCGGCGGGCTGCGCCGGCACGTTCGCGGCGCGCTTGGCGGCGCGCTTGTCGCGCTGCTTCTTCCGCTTATCGAGCCGCTTCCGCGTTTCGTCCACGCGCACAGTCAGGAACTTGATGACCATGTCGGCGACGCGCAGGCGGCGTTCGAGTTCCTTCACGGTGTCCGCCGCGGCGGTGAATTCGAGCAAAACGTAAGTGCCCTCGCGATACTTGTCCACCCGGTAGGCCAGGCGGCGCTTGCCCCATTTCTCGACTTTATCCACCGTCGCGCCCGAGGCCGTCAACTGAGTTCGCAACTGTTCGACGAACTGGTCGACTTCCTCTTCCGGCGCATCCGGCTTAACGATGAAAAGCTCTTCGTAAATCCTCATGCATCCTCTGTGTTTGAGCCTGGGGCGCGACGATTGTATTTCGTCATGGCCATAAAGACGCCTTCGGCGATTATCGAACGAACCGCATCGGCCGCATAGCCGACGAAGTCGTCCAATTCCTTTTCCTGCGAGCGCCGCACGGGCGCCAGCACAAATTCCGCGCCGCTCCGCAACGGGCGGCCCGGATGAATTCCCAATCGCACCCGCACCAGGTCGCTGGTGCCGAGGCTCCCGATTACCGAAATCATGCCTTTGTGGCCGGCCGGCGAGCCTTTCGGCTTGATGCGCAGCGACAGCCAAGGCAGATCCAGTTCGTCGTAAACCACCAACAGGCGATCCGTCGGAACCGAGTGCTTCTCCATCAGCGGCGCGAGCGAAGTGCCGCTAAGATTCATGTACGTTTGCGGTTTGGCCAGCATCACCTCATGCCCGTCGATTTCGCCCACCCCGACGAGCGCCTTGGAATCCTTGCGGGTGACGCGGATGCCGTGCCGTTCGGCCAGCCGGTCGATAGTGAGGAACCCGAGGTTATGCGGCGTGCGCACGTACTCCTCGCCCGGATTCCCCAGACCGGCCACCAGGAACATGGAAGCCTATTTCTTCTTGCCCTTTTCCTTCTCGGGGGCGGCAGCTTCCTCTTCCTTCTTGCCCTTCTTGATCACTTCGGGTTCGGCGGCAACCTCGGCGCCGGCTTCGGCCACAGGCGCGACCTCCGCCACCGGTGCGACTTCTTCGGCGCGCAACGCGACTGCGTGCGCAATCACGGTCTCGGCGGCACTGACGAGTTTCATTGCGGCTGTCAGAGCCACGTCGCTCGCGCGCTTGCTTTGTCCGATCATCAGCTCGCTTACGTCCACCGTAAAGCTCTCGGGGATTTCGTCGGGCAGACACTCGATTTCAATCGCGCGGCTGATGACTTCGAGCAGACCGCCCTGCAGCTTGACGCCAGCCGGCTCGCCCGCCGTATGCACCGGAACCGTAATGCGGATCCGCTTGGTGAGATCGATGCGCTTCAGGTCGGCATGCAGCAGGTTGCCCTTGATCGGGTCCACCTGTTGATCGACGACCATGACTGGTGTGGTTTCGCCGCCCGCGATGGCGAGATTGAAAATGGTGTTGTAACCGGTCGAACTGTGGACGATCTTGAGGATCTCGCGCGGGCTGACCGACAGGCTGACCGCGTCCTTATATGCGCCGTAGAGCACGGCCGGAATCTGTCCGGCGACACGCGTGCGGCGCGCTTCGTTCTTGCCGCGCGTGGTGCGCACCTCGGCGGCTACGGTAATATCTTTTCTCACTCAAACTCTCCTATTCCTCCGCAAGTCCGATTCACCCCGCGCGGGGTTACCGTGGGTTGCGGCCCGGACCGGCATTGCCCGGCCCCCAATTTCAAATAAACAACACGCTTACCGAAGTCTCTTCGTGAATCGACCGGATGGCTTCCGCCAGCAAATGCCCGACCGACAACGATTTGATCCGGCCCGACCGCTTGGCTTCGTCGCCCAGCGGAATCGAATTCGTAAAAACCACTTCCTGCAGCCCGGATGCTTCGATCCGCTCCACCGCCGGACCGGACAGCACCGCGTGCGTGGCACAGGCCGAAACGCTGGCCGCGCCTTTCGCGATCAACGCTTCGGCACCCTTCACCAGCGTGCCGGCGGTATCGATCAGGTCGTCCACCAGCAGGCAGTGGCGTCCTTCAACCGCGCCCACCACGTTCATCACCTCGGCGACATTGGCCTCTTCGCGCCGCTTGTCGATAATCGCCAGCGGCGAGCTCAGCCGCTTAGCGAAGCCGCGCGCCCGCTCCACGCCGCCCGCGTCCGGAGAAACCACCGTCAAGTCCGGGATCTTCCGCTTGCGGAAATACTCGATCATCACCGGCAT
>Ga0074045_10000306_pt1 | contig 47633 bp, 34 predicted proteins | sample BogForMeECP23OM2_FD_94442 | JGI IMG/M metagenome (GOLD analysis project Ga0074045, IMG submission 94442) | Bog forest soil microbial communities from Calvert Island, British Columbia, Canada - Bog Forest MetaG ECP23OM2 | ecosystem: Environmental > Terrestrial > Soil > Wetlands ... | reverse complement strand
GCGATTTCCTGTTCGGGCAGCCTCACGAAGCCCACAATCCGGCAAGGGAGGACCTCGCCGTGGAGCAACGATGTCCCCACACGGCGAGCGAAACGGTCGGTTCCAACCACCAGTATCTTGACTTCGTTTCTGCCGTCCTTGCGCAAGAGTTCCAGCGTGACCCTGAAGGCTACGCGGGCGATGGTTGCCAGGACAAAGAGAGCGACGGCGCTGATGCCGACGACGATGCGGGAGTAGCTCGCCTGCCGGTACAGAAATCCAGCCGCCATCACCACGGCGTAGGTAAAGGCCAAGGCTTCCAACAACCGGCGGCTTTTCCCCCCGGGGGCGTACAGCTGCTCGACATTCCAGAGCTCGGATTCTTCCGCGGCGATCGCCCAGACGATTGTGGTCAGCAGGAGAATGCCCCAATAGGAAGGCAAACCCGCCGGAGCGGTTCGCCAGATCAAGAAGTTGAAACCGAAACGAACTTTAACCGCGATGAAATAGGCGCAAGCGGGCAACAACAATGTTGTGATTCTCAAATATAGGCGCGCAAAGCTCAGACGACTACGAATCATGTAGGGCTCCGACTCCTACGCTCTCAACAACTTAATCAAATATCCCTTTGGGCTTTGTCTAGCCCATACTCATATGCTCGTAAGTGCCCAGATGTCAAGGAGTTTTAGCTGGCAGGAAATCACAGCGACACTCCAAACGTCGCTACTGGCTCTCTTCCTTGCCATGGCTCCTTTCGTTCGTATTTCCCTCCTGCAGTGCAACCGGAACACACCGCTTTACGAAAAATCAGGGCTGGTTTGCTGCAGAACTCGCGCGCCGGAACAACTTCCCCGGCTCAAACCGGATTTCCACGGCCGCCGTCGCGTTTCTGGACACGTTCGCCTGAATTACGGGAAAGAGCCAGCGCTCGTATTGCACCCAAGCTGAAATTCCCAGATTGGAACGCGGCCAAAACTCCGCACGAACATTCGCGTCGGTCAGGGTGCCCCCATCTAAAATAAACTCCTGGCTGACTTTCTGATGCCTGAACCCAAATTGCAGCTTATTGCGAGGCGTGAACCAATAGGTAGTCCACGCCTGAGCACCCTGACCCTGGCGGCCCATCCAACTCCCCATTAAATGCCTAGCATTCTGATAACCAGTGATCCATGTTCCATCCCAGTAAAAAGCGCCAAACGCGACGTCGCCGCCGCTACTCGGAGGATCGGTATACCCACCTTCCACGCGGAAGTCGAGTTTTGGAATCCTTGGGAGTCTCGGAATGTAGAACCCGGCCAGCCACGCCGCTACATCGGGACCAAACAGTGGAGTGATTTCATCATGTTCAGCCATACCTTCGGCGTAGAAGGTCATTCCATTGCGAATGCCGGGAATGCGATAACTGAAATCTAATCCGGACCGGCGCGATCCTGGTTTGTTGGGGGCTCCGCCGGTCGTGTTGCTGGTGGAGAACACACTTCTCAAGAATGTGTGCAGGGTTAACGGATAGCCGGGGCCCCCATAGTCGGTAGTGCGGGATAGCCCGATTTCCAGATTGGAGGTCGGCTTAAAACTGATTCGCTCGCCGTGGATAATGGGCTGTGGATGCACTGACTGGCCGTATTGGCCGCTGAGTCCCGAAGGATTGAATACGAATTCGTATCCTGAGAATTGCCCGACGAAAGCCTCCAGCCGCATCGGCCCAAGGAGTCCCAGAATACTGGGAAGGGTGAACGGGGTAACCCGGTTGACGCGGAACATTCGAATCGGTGCTGCATTGTCGCTGAACATCAACGGCCCACCTTGAGAGGGCCCCCACCAGAGGCTTTGATTTCCGTAGGAAAGCTGCCAGTCGGAGAGATTCAGAGCGACGTAGGCGTCCAGGAATCGGCCCTGGTTGAAGGCTTGGGTCGACGTGTCAGGCGGAACCGGAAAGGGCGGCGGGACTGCACTATGACCGAAATCAGCCTCAGATATCCCTTCGCGGGCACTTAACGGCAACGCCGGGGCCGACGGAGAGTGTTGATATTCAGCTCGGGCATAAACTGCGAGGGGACCATAGGCGGCCCAGCCCGACAATCCGGAAACGTTGTTGAACCCCTGCCCGGCGGGTCGCCCGTAGTCATTAATGATTGTCTGCCCGAAATGATAGCCATCGGTGAGCGGTTTGCCAATTATTTCCGTGGTTCGGATATAGGCTGATTCCACACGGAGTTCGGCATTGTTTCCGCCGCCCAGCAAGCTGATCTCTCCCGCAAACTCTTTCCGCAAGGACTGGTAAAGCCGAGACGCTTCACGGTTAGGCGCCTCGTCTTCCGCCAGTCGATCCGAAGCCTGTTGGATCTGTCGCGCACACTCGAGGCGCGTCCACGGACGCATGTCGGCGAACCCGTCGTGAACGTATCCGAGCGCCGTCAGACGATCCATCGCGGGATAGACCCAACTATCCAGGGGCACATAGGGCGAACCCATATTTCGTGGTTCGTGGGCCGTTTCGTCCTCGCTCTTATTGAACGTGCCGAATTTCGCGATATCGGCATCGCTGTACTGTGAGTGGGCACGGAAAACTTGACGTCCCAGATACCAGCCGAGGGCGCTGCCCACCAAGAGATCGGTTGCGAAATGCTTCTGGCCGACAAAGCGTGCAGCGCTTACCCCTCCGGCCAAGCCGTAGGCCAGAATTTGGGTCATCACACCGGGATATTCGTGGGCGATCACACTGGCGATCGCCCAACTGACGGCTGCGTGCTCAGAGGGAAAGGAGGTCCCACCCTGAAAAAAATGGCCCTTGCGGTCACCCGTGAAAGGGCGCTCCCGGCCAAATGCATACTTGAATACTTCCGTATCTATAACAGCGTCAATGCCCGCTTCTCCGCTAAGAATTCCGGTTTCGCGTGCCTGATCATTGTCGGTAACGTGCCCCCACAGGAACATTCCCGCCCCCACGCCCGTTATTGCGGCGAGCCCGGCGTTGGAAGCTGTAACCGCATGGGAAACCGTCGACTTGTTCGTGGGAGCATGCTTTTCTATGGCGGTGTCGCTTGCCAGCAATGCCGCTCCGGCAAAACCCAGCGGGACCGTCCACTCCCATTGCGCCTGGCTCATGTGAAACGGAGTTGACCAGAAATTCTTCTGATCCATAAACAGGTTACGCGGGAGCGATTTCAGATCAACGGCCGGAAGAGACGCATCGAGAGACTGCTGCGCGGGAGTTGGAGCGGTGGGTTTTTTTTCGTCGGTAGGCATCTGTGCGCAGGCGACCAGACCACAGCCAATGACCAAAGCCGCAGGCATACACCACCGCGCCCGGACTTTTGCACGGCGGAAGCCAGCCCCCAGCGTCTCCATGACAGCCGCAACTAATCTCAGTGGACGCACTGCTGTGAACCCACGCGAGACAAAATAGTTTCGCTTCATTGATTTTTTTTGCAGCCGTCGGGACGATTTACCTCTCGGATTTCCCAAAAGATTTTCGATTCATTCAAAACTAGCATAGAAACGATCAGCGTCGCCCAGCTTCCACCTGGTAGGTGTCGTAAAATGCAAGATTAGGCGCGAAAAAGCCTGATAGAATCACTCTCTGACAGGTGATCTAAACAGTAAATTGCATGCCTCGCGAACTCGATGATTCAAACAGAAGTACAACCCGAATCGATTGTCGACGAAAGAAACGCAGATCCCTTCCAGAGCGAGACCGAGGTTTCGCTGCTTGATATCTTAGTTATTTTGCTCGAGCGCAAGCGCTTTATTGCGCGGTTTGTGCTGAGCGCCGTTGCCCTTGCCATTATTGTCTCTCTCTTGCTGCCAATCCGCTACGAGGCGAAGATTGTCCTCCTCCCGCCTGCGCAGAGCTCTTCTATCGGTTCATCATTACTCGGACAACTTGGAGGCTTGGGATCACTGGGATCGCTGGCCTCCCTGGCTGGTGGCAGTCTTGGCCTCAAGAACCCGGCCGACATGTATGTGTCTTTGCTGACCAGTCGCACGGTAGAAGACGCGATGATCCAGCGTTTTGACCTGACGAAGGAGTATCACGTTAAGCGGATGTCGGACACTCGAAAGGAACTCGAGCGCCGCACTACGGCTGTCGCCGGAAGCAAGGACGGGCTCATTCGCCTCACGATTGAGGATGGCGATCCCCAGCGTGCCGCTCAATTGGCGAACGGTTACGTAGAGGAGTTCCGAAAACTCTCCGCTTCCCTTGCGATTACCGAGGCCGCGCGCCGTCGACTGTTCTTTGAACAACAAGTGCAGCAAGCCAAGGAGAAGTTGACTGCTGCGGAAGACGCCATGACCAAGACTCAACGATCTACGGGTGTCTTGCAGATCGACAGTCAGGCGCGAGCGCTGATCGAATCCGCCGCTGTTTTGCGCGCGCAGGTGGTGGCGAAGCAGGTGCAGATTGAGGGCATGCGATCTTTTGCCACCGACGACAATCCTAGAGTCATTCTCGCTAAGCAAGAGCTGGCTGCTCTTCAATCGCAGCTCGACCGGGTAGCGGGATCGCAGCAGGACACCGGCTCTGACATCAATCTCTCCAAGGGGAGGGTAACTCGGGCCGGAATGGAGTATCTTAGGCGCTTTCGCGAGCTCAAATATCAGGAGACCGTATTCGAACTCTTAGCGAAGGAATTCGAAGTCGCCAAATTAGACGAGGCCCGGGAAGGTTCCATCGTTCAAGTGGTGGATGCGGCCGTGCCGCCGGACCAGAAATCCTCTCCTCACCGGACCCTGATCGTGATCGGGACGGCGATTCTTGCCTTCTCCGTGGCGGTTTTCTGGATCTGGATGCGCAACAGCTTGGCCCGCGCCTTCGAGCTTCCACACAACCGACTGCGACTTCAGGAGATTAAGGGACTTTGGAGATCAAAACCGAAAACAGCGTAGTCAGCCTTTTTGCGCTGGTCTGACTTGCCCGCGAGCTTTGACTCTCGGGAATCGACCAAAAGGATTTCGCATGTGTCGGAGGTCCGCCTGGGCGTGCTTCCCGCGAGCGCCGTAAACAGCTGAGGGATGCAGGTAGTCTGAAGGGACCACAAGGGTATTTCCCAACGGTAATTGGCAAATGAATTGCCCTGACCTTAGAGTAGCAACCGTGGCTGAATATGATCAGGTTTGGGTTAAAGTTAATGCTCCAGTGGATGTATGATTTGTTTTCCAGAAGATGAAGATATTGCTAGACTTGTGGACTCCAAACTGCTCCACTACCGGAATACAACCCAACACTGGTTTTGCCAGTGGGCTTTGATATACTAAAAAGTATGCGCGTTTTATTCTTAAACCCCCCATTCCACCCCCGTTTTTCTCGCGAACAGCGCAGCCCAGCAGTTACCAAGAGCGGAACACTCTATTACCCGAAGTGGTTGGCGACTGCGGCGGGGGTCGCGATCAAGAGGGGTCACGATGTCGATCTGCTCGATTCACCCGCAGCCGGTTGCACGGTGCAGGGGGTTATCGATCGTATTAACGCGAAGAACATCGAAGCCGTGGTGTGCGACACTTCCACTCCCAGCATTCTCAATGACGTCAGCGTGATCAACGCCCTGGTGGCCTCGAAGCCCTCTCTGCATGTGCTGATGGTAGGACGCCACGTGTCGTCGCTCCCCAAAGAGACGATCGCAATGTCGCCTGCGATCGAGGCTGTCGCTGTACGCGAGTACGAATACACGGTGCGCGATTGGCTGGAGGCGAAGTCTTGCGGCGCCGAACTTTCCGCGGTTGATGGCCTGGTGTGGCGACGATCGAGTACCGGAGAGATAGTCAGCAACCCGCAGCGTCCGGCCATCGAGAATTTAGATGAGCTGCCTTTCGTCTCCGAGGTCTACAAGCGCTTTCTGCATTCCCCGGATTATTTTTACGGCCATTCTCTATGGCCTCTGGTGGTCTTCGACACCAGCCGGGGATGTCCGTATCACTGTTCGTTTTGCGTCTACCCGCAGACCTTCAGCGGGCACAGAATGCGCTACCGCTCGGTGGCAAACGTAGCCGATGAGTTCGACTTCGTATGCCGCGAGATGCCCGAAGTCAAGACGGTCATGCTGGAAGACGACACCTTCATCATCAGTAAGCCGCGCACCCTGGAGCTGGCCAACGAACTGATACGGCGCGGCAACAAGTTGCCCTTCGACGCCAATTGTCGCGCCGACATTGGTGCTGAAGGGGAACTGCTTTCGACCCTGCACAAAGCCGGTGCGCGCTTATTCTGCGTGGGGTTCGAGAGCGGCGACGTGGAGGTCATCAACGGAATGAAGAAGAACAACGATGATCGCCGCGACGCGAAGTATCACGAAGAAGCCCATCGTTTTGTCCGCCGTTGCCGGGATTCCGGCATTATGGTGCACGGTTGCTTTATGGTAGGCAATCTTAACGAAACCCCGGCCAGCATGGAAAAGACGCTCGCCTTCGCGAAGAAGCTGCAGCCCGACACGGCACAATTCTTTCCCATCATGGTGTACCCAGGCACAACGGCGTACGAAGAAGCCAAGAAGCGGGATTACATTCAGATCGAGGATTGGGGTGCGTGGCTGACAAAAGACGGCCTCCACAATAGCGTTGTTACCCTGCCGAACATCACGCATGAGCAGTTGGTCAGCTTTTGCGACAGTGCGCGGCGCAGTTTTTATCTCAGCCCCTCGTATCTCCTCTATAAGCTGAAACAATCGCTGAAAGACCGCCGTGAACTGCAGCGCAATCTTAAAGGCTTTGTCACGCTCTCGAAGTATCTTTTGCGCGGTAGCCGGCATGAGAAAAACGAAGTGCCCCGTCAGTTGCCAGGACGCGATGCTGGCATGACGGCAGCTCCGAGTCATCCAGCCGGGGACTAGTCGTGGCCTGAGGGTCGGATTCTCGCGAAAGCTGTGACCATGGTTTATCCGCTCGCATTGCTAAGGTATGAAACCCGTCAGCCATTCCATTAGCGCAGCGGCCCCTTTGTCTGCTGAGCGTACCACTTTGCAGTCCGGCGGATGCATTCCTCCAGTCCGATGGTTTCGCGTAGCCCGAGCACTTCGCGGGCGCGATCAACGCAAGGAACGTATCGAAGCGGTGCAGCCCCAGGAACGGCCTTTTGCGCGACACGAATTTCCGTCTGCAGGTTGAGAGTCGTAGCGACCGTCTGTGCTAGTTCGAGAATGCTCACATCATGCGCCGATCCGACATTGAAAGGGACGAGTGCAGGTGCCCGAAACAACATTGTCCAGAGCCATACGGCCAGGTCGGCAGCATACAAATAGGATCTTCTCGGCGTTCCGTCACCCTGAATCTGAATCGGCCTGCCCGCAAGGATGTCCGCGATGAAGTTGCCGATGGCGAAATGCTGATCGAGGGGAAGATGAGGACCGCAAAAAGCCCAGCAGCGCGCAATTTTGCAATCAAGGCTCTCATTTGCCTGATACAACGCGCATAAGAGCTCGGCAGTTCGTTTGCTCTCGCCGTATACGCTCACTGGATCCACCGGGTTCGGCGATCCAGTGTAACTCTCCGGAACGTGGGTTATTTCAGGTGGCTGTCTTCCATATACCGCACCGGAGCTGGTGAGAAGAAACTTCCGGGCGCCGGATGCTACTGCGAACTGCAGTGTTCGTTCAGTTCCGCCAACGATTGTACCGAATGTATCCAGCGGGACCTGGCGCACGGTTCTCGCGCTGGTGTCGGTAGCGGCATGAAGGACGTACTCGAATTTTCCCTCAGGAAAAATAACGCTTCGCACGTCACCGCCATGAAGCGTGACCGCAGAATTCGTAGCGAGGTGGGGACACTTTGCCACGAATGCCGCTGGGTTGCGGGTGAGCACAACCAATCGGGCGCCGAGGCCGAGAGCCTGATTGATGTGGCAGAAACTCTCAACCAGCCAGCAGCCGAAAAAGCCGGTTCCGCCCGTCAACAGAATGCGATGGCCGCGTACTTCCCCCCACAGTGGAGCGGTGTGCTCTAGAATCAATTCCAGGTCTTCCCGAGGAAGCCGGTTTTCTTGGCTCATCGCTCTTCCATAGGAGAGATCGTCATCTCCGAACAAGAACCGGTCGCGCGGAAGCCTCGGCGACGGGCGTCCCTCAGCCTCTGCTTCTCCGGTTTCAGCTACGCTGGGCGAGTGTAGGCTGTATTTCTTTGCCTCGAGTCTTGGACTGCGCGATGAATCCGGTGATTGTCGCTGCCACGAAGTCGAGCATGGGCGGCGTCAGTCCCGGGTACACGCCAACCCAGAACACATTGTTCATTACAAAGTCGGTGTTGCGTAGCTCTCCGGCCACACGATATTCGCAATCTTTATAGGCAGGCTGCCGCAGAAGATTGCCGCCGAAGAGAAGGCGCGTGCCGATTCTGTTCGCTTCAATAGCGCGAATCAGATCCTCTCTCCGAAATAGTGCATCCTCGCGCACACCAATGGGAAAGCCAAACCATGACGGATCGGAATGCGCTGTCGCTTCCGGCAAAATCAGAGAATCCTCAAGCCGTGTGAGAGCCATCTTGAGATAATGAAAGTTTGTCTTGCGCCGTGCGATAAACTCAGCCACCTTGGTGAGCTGTGACGCTCCCAGAGCGGCCTGCATATCGGTCGCTTTCAAGTTATACCCGATGTGCGAATAGATGTATTTGTGGTCGTATCCGCACGGCAGCGAACCCAGTTGCCAGTCAAAACGCTTGCCACAGGTGTTGTCCTTGCCGGGCTCGCACCAGCAATCGCGACCCCAGTCGCGAAAGGACTCAATGAGCACTTGCAAAGCCGGCTTATCTGTCAGGACGGCTCCGCCTTCTCCGGTTGTGATGTGGTGCGCAGGATAAAAACTCAAAGTGGCGATATCACCGAAGGTGCCGACGTTCCGTCCCTTATAGGTCGAACCGAGCGCATCGCAGCAGTCTTCGATCAGCCAGAGATTATGCCTGCGGGTAAAAGCAGTGACTGCATCGAGATCAAAGACGTTTCCCAGAGTATGGGCGACGAACACGGCCTTTGTCCGGTCGCTTCGTGCTGCTTCAAGTTGGCGCACGTCGATCTCATATTCTGGAACAGTAACGTCCACGAATACAGGGACCAGGCGATTCTGAAAAATCGGGTTCACCGTTGTCGGGAAACCTGAGGCCACTGTGATAACTTCATCGCCTGGGTTTAGCCGCCGCTCGCCAAGTTTTGGAGAGGTGAGAGCGCTCAGTGCAATAAGATTGGCCGAGGACCCCGAGTTGACCAGAGAAGCGAAACGGACGCCGACCAACCGCGCCAGATTCCGTTCGAAGGTTTCGGCGAACCGGCCAGTCGTAAACCAGCCATCGAGGGCGGAATCGACCACCGCACTCACATCGGCACCGTCAATCACTTTGCCGGATACGGGAACAGGCGAAACCCCGGGAATAAAATCCCCCGCGGGCGATGATTCCAACCAATATTGGGCGGTAAGGTCGAGAATCTGCCTGCGAAGCTGAGCCGCGATATCCTTCATAGATCGCTGGGGGTATCCAAATCATACCATTCGGCCTGCGTCCGGAGGACTTGATTGCTTTGAGGATAGGGCTATGATGGGCCAGATGCACGCGCATCGGCACCGCCAATCTTCAGGGACACTTTACGGATGAGCAGAGACAGGAAGAGTTCTAAGCTAACGGGGGACACTCTGAAAGACGCAGTGAAAACCTGGCCGGGGCGACGTGTTTTTCTAACCGGCCACACGGGTTTCAAGGGCAGCTGGCTCGCACTCTGGCTGAGTAGGCTAGGCGCGCAGGTTCGAGGCTACGCCCTGGACCCTTGCACCCAACCCAACATGTTCAACCTGGCATGTGTGGGCACGATTGTTGATGACGTTCGCGGCGACGTACGCGATTATGCCAAGCTTGAAGCGTCGATGAGGGAGTTTGCTCCGGAGGTAGTTCTTCATCTGGCGGCACAGCCGATCGTTCGTCGCTCGTATTCCGACCCGCTAGGTACATACTCGACGAATGTCATGGGCACGGTTCACCTTATGGAGGCTATCCGCAAGACTCCGAGCGTGCGCGCAGTCGTGTGTGTCACGACCGATAAGTGTTACCAGAATCAGGAATGGGTTTGGCCGTATCGTGAGACGGATCCGCTTGGCGGGTATGACCCATATGCATCCAGCAAAGCCTGCGCCGAAATTGTCAGCGCAGCCTACCGCAGCTCATTTTTCCCGCTTGATCGCCTGCATGAACACCGTGTGGCCCTGGCTACAGCGCGTGCCGGCAATGTCATTGGCGGAGGTGACTGGTCCGAGGACAGGCTCATTCCGGATCTGATCCGCGGGTTCAGCTCCGGACAACCGGTTCTGATCCGGCGCCCCAACGCCATCCGTCCCTGGCAACACCTGCTTGAGCCTCTGCGCGGCTACCTGATGCTGGCCCAGGAACTCATCGCCCAGCATGCGAAGTTTGCGGTCGCCTACAACTTCGGACCAAGCGATGAGGATATCTGGCCGGTGGAGCGCATCGCAACCAGGCTGGTGCAGATGTGGGGTGACGGCGCTTCTTGGGTTCGCGATTCAGTTTCCAGCGTGCACGAGGACCATGTTCTCAGGCTCGATGCAAGCAAGGCTCGGATCGAACTGGGATGGCAACCTAGGCTCAAAATGGAAGCCGCGCTGGAGTGGACCACCGCATGGTATCGTGCTTGGAAACAGGGTGACAACATGGCGGAGTTCACGGAAAAGCAGATTCTTGCGTACGACGAGCTTTGCACTCGCTGATGGCTCAACACCGACCGCGATCGTCGGCTCTGACGCCTGCCGCTCATGCCACAGATTTACCACGTTTTCCAGGGCGCTTTTCCGCTGTCCCAGAGTTCTTCCAGCTTCTGTTTATCTCGCAAGGTGTCCATCGGCTGCCAGAAGCCGTGATGGAAGTAGGCCCGCACTTGCTTTTTCAATGTGAGGCTCTGCATCGGTTCGGCTTCGAACATGGTAGCGTCATCGCGGATCTCGCTTAGTGCCGCCGGAGAGAGAACAAAAAATCCGCCGTTGATCCATCCGCCCTCGCCCCTCGGCTTCTCCTGGAACGCCGAGACGGTGGTCCCATCGATGCCCAATCCCCCGAACCGAGCGGGTGGTTGCACTGCGGTCACCGTCACTTGTTGGCCATGGCTCCTGTGGAAGGCAATGGCCGCCGAAACATCGAGGTCGCTTACGCCATCCCCGTAAGTCACACAGAAGGCGTCCTCATGCTCAAGATAGTGAGCGATTTTCTTGATCCGGCCTCCGGTGCCGGCATTATCTCCGGTGTCAACGAGGGTTACGCGCCACGGCTCAGCGACGCTCTGATGCACTTTCATTCGATTCTCTTTCATATCGAAAGTGACGTCAGACATGTGCAGGAAGTAGTTCGCAAAGTACTCTTTGATGAGATATCCCTTATAACCGCAACAAATGATGAAGTCGTTGATTCCGTGTTGCGAATAGATCTTGAGAATGTGCCACAAGATCGGCCGACCGCCAATTTCGACCATCGGCTTTGGGCGTATGCCGGTTTCTTCACTTAGGCGCGTCCCCAGCCCACCCGCCAATATGACTGCTTTCATCTCCATCCTCTGGTGCTCTCAAGCCACGCGCTTCGCACGGCGACCCGCGGTTTCTCCGTGAGACGTTGCTCTCAAGTCCATACAGTACACTGCGAGTCCCCCGATTGTGTATGCTTACTTTGTTACCCCAACCGAGATCAGGGCGGAACCTTGGCAACGCGATCTGGATTGGTGTTCGCCGCACTTCTCGGGTGAGTATCCGGGGGTCAGTTCGAACCTGACCGCTGCACCGTTCCGGCATCCGGAAAAGTGATCGATGCTAGAAACCTTCAATGCGGTGGCGGAATCGGTTGCTGTAGCCAGGAGCAGACATGTCGCCCGTTGTTGATCCGTCTTTAGTTTTTGATCAAGCCATTGCCGAGCACCTTGCCGTCATCAACTCGCTGCGCGGGCAGCAGCCGCTGCTCCAGCGCATCGCTCAGGAAATGACCCGCGCGATTCTCGCTGGGAAAAAGATTCTCTGGTGCGGAAACGGTGGCAGCGCCGCCGACTCGCAACACCTTGCTGCCGAGTTGATGGGCCGTTTCCGGCGGGAGCGGCGCGGGTTTCCCTCAATTGCGCTAACCACCGATACATCGATCCTGACCGCAGTCGCTAACGACTACGGCTACGAAAGAGTCTTCCAGCGTCAGATCGAGGCGCTGTGCACAAAGGGAGATGTGCTGGTCGGCATCTCAACCTCCGGTTCAAGCAAGAACGTTTGCGCTGCTCTGCAAACTGCGCGGCAGTTCGGAGCATTCACCGTTGCATTTACCGGGCAGGCTGGCGGAGCCATGGCTTCCCTCGCCGATGTCACTCTCTGCATCGCCTCGAAAGATACCGCACGCATCCAGGAGGGACATATCCTCTGCGGTCACATGCTCTGCGACTGGATCGAATTGCACGTCTGCCAAGCCAAACCGGACCCCAATGGCGGGAACGTCGCGGAGAACTGTGGCGTGTGATATCTTCTCCTCAGTGCGCCATCTGTTGGAGGGGTAGACCCCGAGACTAACGCCGACTATGCAGATATAATGGTCGCCGCGCCAGGGTAACCGCAATTCTGCGCGTAACCCCCAAAAGGGGCGACATCCCCAGGAGTTTTTTCAATGAGTCCAATCGGGATCGGCAACAAGCTGGTCGGCGATGATCAGCCGTGCTTCATCGTTGCGGAAATCGGCATCAACCACAACGGCGATGTTGATCTTGCAAGAAGGCTGATCAGTGTAGCCTTGGCCGCCGGCTGCAATGCGGTTAAGTTCCAGAAGCGGACCGTCGAGGTCGTTTACACGCCGGAAGAGCTGGCCAAGCCTCGCGAGAATCCCTTTGGCCCAACCAATGGGGACCTCAAGTACGGACTCGAGTTCGAGCAGGAAGAGTACGAAGAGATCGACGCTTTCTGCAAGTCCGTCAAGATGCTTTGGTTCGCCTCGCCCTGGGACGAAGCTTCCGTGGACTTCCTTGAGCGCTTTCACATTCCCGCTTATAAAATTGCTTCCGCATCACTTACCGACGATAGTCTCCTGCGGCACGTCCGCGCGACCGGAAAGCCGGTTATTCTCTCCACTGGCATGAGCACCTATGCCGAGATCGACCACGCCGTCGAAGTTCTTGGCAAAGACGATCTTGTTCTAATGCATGCCACAAGCACTTATCCCGCGACCTACAACGAGCTGAATCTGCGCGCCATACCGACCATGGTCGCACGTTACGGCGTTCCAATCGGTTACTCCGGGCATGAGACTGGGATCCCCACCAGCGTCTGCTCGGTTGCACTTGGAGCCTGCTGCGTGGAGCGCCACATCACATTGGATCGCGCGATGTGGGGTTCCGATCACGCGGCTTCGCTCGAGCCCAACGGTATTTCGAGGCTGGTGCGCGATATCCGCCTGTGGGAGCAGTCAAAAGGCGACGGAATCAAGCGCGTCTATGAGCGCGAGATTCCGATCATTAGGAAGCTCCGCCGCGTGGGCGCTACGGTCTAGCCGATGGCGCAGGTTGATTCCGCAGCGGTTCGCTTGGAAACAATCCGGGCCGTGGCCATTGATGTAGACGGCGTTCTCACTGACGGTGGGCTCTGGTGGGGACCAGGCGGCGAAGAGTGGAAGCGATTTTGTTTCGCCGACATCATGGGGGTTTCTCTGGCGCGGCGCGCCGGCCTCATCCTGGCCCTAATTTCCGGGGAAAACAGCCCGCTGATCGAGCGCTATGCCGAGAAGATGCTCATCCGGCACGTCGTAAAAGGGTGCCGCGATAAGGCTGCGGCCCTCCGTGATTTCGCCTCTGCTGCTGGCGTAACGCTCAGAGAAGTCTGTTTCATGGGCGACGATATTAATGACCTGCCGGCAATGGCTATCTCCGGTTTTTCCGCCGCTCCGGCAAATGCCGCGCCCGTTGTATTGGAGCGCGCGAACTTCATTGCAAAAGCCCCCGGGGGCAATGGCGCCGTGCGCGAGTTGATGGAGGCACTGCTGGCCGCGCGAGGCCTCACCGCACAGGAAGTGTTCCTGCGGGATTGACGCTTCGGAATTTAATGATCGTTCTCGAATCCCAACTAAGATTGGACCAATGAAGCTTTCCGACTACGTAATGCGCTTTGTCGCCGAACGGGGCGTGAAACATGTGTTTCTGGTGGTTGGCGGCGGTGCCATGCACCTGAACAAGTCCCTTGCGGATGAGAAGCGGCTGACCCCGATTTGCAATCTGCATGAACAAGCTAGTGCGGTGGCGGCAGAAAACTATTCCAAGGCTACCAACGATGTGGGCGTCTGCTTGGTTACCACGGGCCCCGGGTCCACCAACGCCATCACGGGTGTCGCGGGCGCGTGGCTAGACTCGACGCCCATGATCATCATCTCCGGCCAGGTGAAGCGCACAGATCGAGCCTTTGACGGCAATAACAAACCGCTGGGCATGCGACAGGTGGGCGTGCAAGAGGTGGATATTGTCTCAATCGTAAGTCCCATTACGAAGTACGCCGTCACCGTGCTTGAACCTAGCCACATTCGCTACCACCTGGAAAAGGCGTTCTATCTGGCACGCACCGGACGGCCTGGTCCGGTGTGGATTGACGTACCACTCGATGTACAAGCGTCGCCCATCGATGATCCTGCCACGCTGCGCGGCTTTGATCCAGCGGAGATCGCCGTGATTCAGGACAGGATCAGAGCTGCAGACCTGAAGGTGCAGATTGGCAAAATCCTGGAAAAGCTCAATCGGGCCGAGCGGCCCATGCTGCTCATCGGCAACGGCATTCGGCTCTCCCGTGCCGAAGCCGAGATGAAACAACTCCTGCGCGCGCTGAACATTCCGACCGAAGTTACTTGGTTGGCAATTGATCTGATTGCCGACGACGATCCCCTGTATGTAGGCCGTCCCGGCAGTATCGCGCAACGAGGGGCCAACTTTGCCATTCAGAACTGCGATTTTCTTCTTTCCATCGGCGCCCGCCTCGACCGCGTCGTCACCGGATATGCGCCTGAGCGCTTCGCTCGGAACGCCTGCAAAGCGATGGTCGACATCGATCCCACCGAGTTAAGGAAGATGGGCAACACAATCGACTTCCCCATTTGCGCCGACGCCGGTGACTTTATGCGAGCGATGCTGGCCCAGGCATCGCTCATAAGAGAAAAGGACCGCACAGCCTGGAAGCGCCGCTGCGCCGACTGGCGCAGCCGTTATCCTTTAGTACTAGCAGAACATAGATCGCCAGAAAGCAGAGTGAGTGTCTACAACTTTGCCGAGGTGATGTCTGGCATCCTCAACCCGGGTGACTTTTGTATCTCCGGAAGTTCGGGCACTGGGATTGAGCTTTTCCTGCTGGCGTTTCGTACCAAAAGTGGGCAGCGCATCTTTCACACCACGGCCCTGGGGGCCATGGGATTCGGTATCCCGGCATCGATCGGGGCAGGCATTGTGGGGGTGGCTGAAGGCTCGAAACGCAACATTGTCTGCGTCGATGGAGACGGCGGATTCCAGTTCAATATCCAGGAACTGGAAACGATTGTGCGCTTGAAACTACCGGTAAAGTTTTTCGTTCTTAACAACGAAGGCTATGGCTCCATTCGCGCCTCGCAGACGGTCTTCTTTGGCGGTTGCTGCATTGGATGCGACGCCGCTACCGGTCAGACTCTCCCAGATGTTCGCCGGGTCGCCGCGGCGTATGGAATGGCCACCGACATCATCACCAGCCAACGCAGCCTGGCGGACGACATACGCCGTGTGCTGACTACTCCGGGTCCCGTCGTCTGCGACGTGCACGTCGTGCTCGATGAAGTACGTCAGCCCCGGCTTTCGTCCACCCAGCGACCTGATGGTTCTTTCGTCTCCAAGCCGCTGGAGGATCTCTGGCCCTTCCTCGATCGCGAAGAATTTAAGGCAAACATGCTTATCCCCACTATCGAGGAGTAGACGAACTCCGATGCCCTATCTCGCTGTCATGCAGGGTCGCCTAGTTCCCCCGGAAGGTGGGCATTTCCAGTCCTTCCCACGAGAGCGATGGCGAGACGAATTCGGTCTAGCCGCGCAGGCCGGCCTGAATGCCATCGAATGGATCTTTGACGTTTATGGCAAAGAATCAAATCCTCTGGCTCATGATGCAGGGGTCGCCGAAATGCGCGCCTTTTCGAAGCAAACTGGCATCGCGGTGCGGTCAGTTTGCGCTGATTACTTCATGGATCGACCGTTCCTGCGCACCACACAGGCAGAGTGCGATGCGCTGATCCAAGAGATGGAATGGCTGCTCTCCCGCTGCAGAACGCTGGGCAGTAGCCGAGTCGTGATCCCCTTCGTCGATAAATCGCGCATCGAGAATGATGAGGAGAAAATCCAGGTGCTGTCCATCCTGCAAACGCTCCTGAGAGCCGCTGAGACAAACAAGGTCGAGCTTCATCTCGAGACCACTCTTGCGCCGCGACCGTTTGCTGCCTTTCTGGAACAGTGCGACCACCCCCTTCTGCTGGCAAATTATGACTCGGGCAATAGTGCCTCGCTAGGCTATGCGGTTGGCGAAGAGTTTGCGGCTTATGGACATCGCATCGGCAGTGTCCACATCAAAGACCGTCGCCGTGGCGGAGGGACCGTTCCGCTGGGAACAGGCGATGCCGATCTACCCGCAGTCTTCCGAGGACTCGCAGCGCTTAACTACCGCGGGGATTACGTCTTGCAAATTGCCCGCTCCGAGCCTGATCAGGAACTTCAGTGGATCTCTAAGAACTGCAAATGGGTTGCCAGCCAGATTGAAGAAGCCGCTGGAGCCAGGCAATGAAGATTCTCATGATCGGTCTCGGTGGCATTGGCCAGCGCCACGCGCGCAATCTGCGATTCCTGCTCGGTGCAAGTGCGGAGATGATTGCCTATCGCGTCCGGCGACAGATGCATGTAGTCACGCCCACCCTGGGCGCCGACGCCAGCCGCAACGTCGAAGACGAGTATTCTATTCGCACCTTTCCCAGCCTTGATGAGGCACTGGCACAGAAGCCTAACATCGCTTTTGTTTGCAATCCCAGCAGCCTGCATCTGGCGGTTGCGCTGGCCTGCATACGCGCCGGATGTGATGTCTTCATCGAGAAACCCTTGACTGACTCCACCGTCGGCACGGAGGAACTCCTTCGCGCCGCGGCCGACAAGAAGAGCATTGCAATGGTCGGTTATCAATTGCGTTTCCATCCCTGTTTGCGCAAGCTAGCGGAAACCGTGCAGAGCGGAATACTCGGAAACGTTCTGGCCGCGCGCGCTACTGTCGGCGAATATCTGCCTAACTGGCATCCCTATGAGGATTACCGACAAATGTATGCAGCCCGTGCTGATTTGGGCGGCGGGGTGGTGCTTTCCCAAATCCACGAGTTCGACTATCTCTACTCGCTTTTCGGTTTGCCCAGCCGAGTCTATGCACTAGGAGGTCATTGGAGCGAGTTAGACATTGATGTCGAGGATACGGCCAGTATTCTAATGGAGTGCAGCGTGGCCGGACGGCCGTTTCCCATCCAACTGCACCAGGATTATCTGCAGAGCCCTCCGAGCCGACAATGTGAAGTGATCGGAGACCGTGGCCGAGTCGTGATGGATCTGCATGGCTTGACGGTTGCCGTTTTCACACGCGGAAATACTACTCCCGAAGTGCACAGTTTTCCCGGCTTTGAGCGCAACCAGCTCTTTGTTGACCAGACCAGGCACTTTCTGCAGTGCGTGAAGACACGGGAGCGCCCGGTCGTCGATTTGAAGGATGGCTTACACAGTCTTCGTATGGCGCTCGCGGTAAAGCGGTCGATCGCCGAGCATCAGCCCATAGAGCTTGCCTCGGTGCAATAGCAATCAGGGAAGGTTCCAATCATGACAGAAGCCAGTAAGAACCGGGCGCAGACGATTTTCGGATTGTCCGGGCGTGTTGCCATCGTCACCGGCGGCGCCGGGTTGTTGGGCTACCACCACGGGGCCATCCTCGCTTCCGCCGGCGCCCACGTAGTGCTGCTCGATCTTCCCGTCGCCGGGCCCGCCACCCGCGCCGTGGAGTTAACGCGTGAGTGCGGCATGGAGTGCCTCGGGTTGGAAGTTGACATCACAAACGAAACTTCTCTTACGGATGTGCGCAGCCGCATCGTGCAGAAATTTGGCCGTATCGATATTCTCATCAACAACGCCGCCAATAACCCAAAGGTTGAGGATGCCAATCAGGGCTGGTCACGCCTGGAGAACTTTCCCCTCGAAGTCTGGGATGCGGATATCCGCGTCGGACTAACAGGGGCATTTCTGTGCAGTCGCGTTTTTGGAACGGAAATGGCGAAGCGCAAATCGGGTGTCATTGTCAATGTCGCGTCAGACCTTGCGTTGATTGCACCGGACCAGCGACTCTATCGCGTCGAGGGGCTTCCCGAGGATCAGCAACCCGTTAAGCCAGTTACCTATTCTGTGGTTAAAACGGCTCTGATCGGACTTACGCGTTATTTGGCAACTTATTGGAGTAACGCTAATATCCGTGTAAACGCAATCTCTCCGGGAGGTGTTTTCAATGGCCAATCAGAAGTCTTCCTGAGCAGGTTGAAACAGCTCGTTCCCATGGAGCGCATGGCAAATCGGAATGAGTACCAGGGTGCGATTCTCTTCCTTTGCTCGGATGCATCTTCCTACATGACGGGCGCGAATTTGGTGATTGACGGCGGACGAACATGCTGGTAACTGCGATCGAAGGGGCGAGTCCAATGGGAAGTTCCATAAGTAAGATCGATCAAGAGCTGGACCAGGAACTGGATGCGCTGTTAACGGAGAGCATCGAAGATGCGCAGCTCCGCGAAGCCAAGACTTTTGACCATTTGGCCCGGAACGCCGAGGATCTCGTGCTCTATGGCGCCGGCAACCTTGGGCGTCGCACACTCACCGGTTTACGCGAAGTTGGCATTGAGCCCGTGGCATTCGTCGACAACAACCCCAAACGATGGGGTGAGAATTGCGATGGAATTCCTGTGCTCAGCCCTGAGGAGGGCGCCAAGCGCTACGGCATTCGGGCCACGTTTGTTATCACCATATGGCGAAGCGGAGCCGCCGAACGGATGCAGGCTCATATTGACCAGTTGCGCGAACTCGGCTGCAAGAGCGTGCCCTTCCTGCCGCTTTATTGGAAATTCCCCAACTCACTTCTGCCGCACTATACCCTTGACCTTCCTCACCACGTCCATCTCCAGTCCGACCGAGTCCGGCAGGGCTTTGCATTGATGGCGGATGAAGTATCCCGTCGCGAATATCTCGCGCAATTGCGCTTTCGTCTCTTGGGCGATTTCGCATGCTTCCCTTCACCGGTTCCGGGGGACATATATTTCGGCGAAGAGCTCTTCGATCTTGGGAAAGAAGAGATCTTGGTCGATTGCGGGGCTTTTGACGGCGATACGTTAAGTCTTTTCCTGGATAAGACCAGGAATTCGTTCAACAGCATCATCGCTTTTGAACCGGAGCCCGCCAACTATAGAAAACTTGCGCAACGAGTAGATCTCATGCCTCCCGAAGTCCGGCGACGCATTGCCTTGCATCAGTCTGCAACTGGCGAAAGTAATAAAACGGTGCACATGGGTGTAGGAATTGGACCGTCATCGCATATTGGCAAGGGCGATCATCCGGTTAAGTGCGCAACCCTGGACTCCATGCTGCACGACGTTGCTGTCAGTTTCATCAAGATGGATATTGAGGGATCGGAACTCGCAACCCTGGCCGGAGCGCAGCAGTCGATACGGAAACACTCACCGATTTTAGCCATTTCCGCCTATCATCGGCAGGATGATCTTTGGAATATCCCCTTGTTCATTCACGGTCTAAATCCAGACTATTCTTTCTATTTGCGGCCGCATCTACTGGAAGGGTGGGACCTTGTCTGCTATGCGATCCCGAGCAATCGGCGTCGGTGAAACGCGGTGACTCTGCGAGCGTCACAGCGCCAACGCGGGCAATAGGCGGGGATGTGACGAAGGTCGGGGCATCGTTTCGGGGTATGAGTCACCAGGCTTTTTCTGCGATTCAGCATTTCCTGCCCAGCGCCCTCACGATCGTCGATTTGATCCAGCCAAGATCCACCGCCTCGGCCTCAATCGCCGCTAACGAAAGTCCCGCTGCCCGTACAAGTTCGGTTACCGATTTTACACAGTAATTGTTTATATGCTCATGAATGCCCAAGCAGACGGTTTTACCGCTCGTGGCGATTCGGGTTATCACTTCATCGCTCACCTCTTGCGGAACCTCGATGTAAAGATATCCTGATTCTTTTAGAAAAGATGCAGCTTTCCGGGTCAAAGCTAGGGGATAAGACACATGTTCCAGCACGTGGGCGACCTGGACGTAAGCATAGGACCCCAATTCCGATTCGTCTTTGATTCTTACGATCCCCTTGGCTGGCGCAATATCGGAAATATCAAAGACATATTTCTGTCCGGGCAGGTTTGGTAGAAACTTTCCGTCTGCTCCACCGTAGTCGAGCATCGAAAAATCGCTTTCAATATTGAATTTTCCAGTCAACCACCGAGTGAGGCCAACTGTCCGGGTCTGAATCTCCTGAGCGCAACTGCCAACCTGGGATGCTATCGAGGCATATTCGGGTTCGTAACGGATTCTCTCCTGGTTATATGAATCAGAGCGGTAATCCGCGTAAAGTCTTCCAAGCGCCTCATCCGCAAAAGGGATCTTTGTCTGGATAAAGGAGCAGGATGTGCAAACCTCCATCTCGGCAAGCACGGATTTCCCATAGATTCTCTCAAAGCTCTTGGAAAAGAATGCGAGCCTCCGCAAAAGGCGCTTGACTGGATGCCCAGAAGGGGCAAGGCCATACTCGAGGTTGAGCACGCGTTTCAGAAAGAACGGCGCGATATTGCCGATGAATCCGAGCTCTTTCGTTACCGGTTTTCCACAGTTCCTGCACTCGCCCACGATTTCTCCTCAGCGCGATTCAAACTTGTAAGTCCATGCTACTGCACAACCGGTTCTCTGGCACCGGAGATTATCTCGGCGATGCCCGCTTTTCACGGACTGCTTCTCCGATTGGCGGTATGGTAAAGCGGCCGAAGAAGGCTATAATCCTACAAAGTGATTCCGGGTAGACTCACTTGTCAGGTCGTACAGATAACGTCTGTCCGCTGGTGATGCCCCTTGTATTTCAGCTCTAGTGATTTCCCTGTTAGCCTACAACATCTCCGGTCGGGCGCGTCGCCGTCTCGTTTCGGGAGGGGCACCCCATGTCTGACGGTCTGCCGGAAGTGGTGCTGCTCCAATTGAATGCATCTGGTATTGCGCGTATTCGTCACTGGATGCGAAGGGTTCTGGGGCTCGATAAGGCCGTGGGATTCACGGTTCTTGCGAGGTTCTGGTCCAGCGCAGTCGGTCTTGTCACCGTTGCCCTCATCGCCCGATTCCTTTCCCCGGCCGAGCAGGGATATTACTACACGTTCGGCAGTCTGGTCGCCCTCCAGATTATTTTCGAGCTGGGCTTCTCCTTTGTGATTCTGCAGATGGCGAGCCACGAGCGGGCCCAGCTCTCTATCTCCGTTGACTATGAAATCAGCGGAGACCCTGTTGCCCATGCCAGGCTGGCATCCGTAATTCAGAAGTCGGTTCGCTGGTATTCGGTGGCTGCGGTCCTTATGGCTGCGACATTGCTTCCTGCCGGCTTGTATTTCTTTTCTACCCACGCGCACGCGGGGCAAACTGTTTCCTGGGTTCTTCCTTGGTGTTTCGCTGCGTTGATGGCGGCACTCAACTTCCAAATTGACCCGTTCCTATCTTTTCTGGAAGGCTGCGGATATGTTCCCGAAGTTGCGCGTCTTCGGTTCCTGCAGTCGGTAACGGGAAGCCTGCTGGCGTGGACCGCTCTGATGAGCCATCACGGCCTCTTCGCCCCATCGATGATGCTGTTCGGAATGGCATCTGCCTCACTTGTTTGGCTGGTTGGAAAGCGCAAATTGTTGTTCGGACTACTGCAGTGTCACGCGGGACCAAATCGCATCCAGTGGAATCAGGAAGTCTGGCCGTTCCAGTGGAGAATCGCTGTGAGCTGGTTCTGTGGCTACTTTATCTTCTGGCTCTTTAACCCGGTGCTGTTTGCATTTCGCGGTCCCGTGGAGGCGGGCCGGATGGGAATGTCGCTCAGTCTGACGAACGCGATTATGAACATAGCTGTTTCCTGGGTGAGCGCAAAATCTGCGCCCTTTGGCACCCTGATTGCCCGCAAGGAATATCGGCAGCTCGATCAAATATACTTTCGGGCACTCGGGCAATCCGTTGCCGTCTCCATCGCCGGAGCCTTTACGGCGTGGCTTGGCTGCATCTACCTGAATTTACAGCACATTCGCTTCGGTCAGCGCCTGCTAGACCCCATTTCCATCGGTATATTGATGCTTTACATGATCACCAATGTCATCATTTTCGCCGAAGCCTATTATTTGCGTGCCCACAAACAGGAAGTTTTTTTGGTCAATTCGCTGGTGGGTGCAATGACTGTCACCGCATGCACTTTGACTTTCGGACGGTACTACGGAGCCAGGGGAATTGTGGTCAGTTGCGGCCTTGGCAATTTCGTCGGACTGGCGTGGGCAACATACAAGTTTCAAAAGTACCGAAAACTTTGGCATACTCCTCAGGAACCGTCTGTATCCTCGGGATGAACAGCAAAGGAACGTCGTGGAGAGCGCTGGCTGCAGGCGTGTGCGCCGCATCCGCTGGCAGGATCCCTCAAAACATCTGCCGATCGGGTGTACATGCGGGTGCGTCGATTCTTCCCTGAGCGCAAGCATGTTCCAGTTTGAGCTCACTGTAGAATAATCGGTTGCGGTGCATTACGGGATCCGTCCCTCGAATCTATGTCAGTATCGATCATCATCCCAACATTTAACGGCGCGTCGCGCATTGGAAACTGCCTTGATGCACTCTCGAAGCAGACGGGCGAACGAGATGGGGAAATTCTGGTGGTCAACGACGGCTCAACCGACAATACCGCAGATATTGTCGCCCGCTATTCCGGAGTTCGTTGCATCACTCAATCGAATGCTGGACCTGCGGTGGCGCGCAATCGCGGCGCCCTGGAGGCTCGAGGAAAGCTCATCCTGTTCACCGACGATGATTGCGTCCCCATGTCAGACTGGTTGGCCGCCATGATCGAGCCCTTCAAAGATCCAGATGTCGTCGGAGTGAAGGGCGCTTACCGCACTGGTCAGAAGCGTCTGGTGGCTCGTTTTGTGCAGATCGAGTACGAAGACAAATACCGGTTAATGGCAGATATTCCTCGCATCGACTTCATCGACACCTACTCCGCCGGCTTTCGCCGTGACCGATTCCTCGAGATGAATGGCTATGACACCAGTTTCCGGTTGGCGTGCGCGGAAGACGTGGAACTCTCGTACCGCATGTCCGCCCGCGGCTGGACGATGAAGTTCATCCCCTCGGCCATCGTCTACCACACCCATCCCGATTCGTTATGGGCGTACCTCAGGAAGAAATATAAGTTCGCTTTTTGGCGTGTGGTCGCCGTGAGCAAAAACCGCACTAAGGCTGTGAAAGATAGCCACACCCCCCAACTGATGAAGATCCAGCTCCTGTTTGCCCCGGCGCTGCTGCTAACCGTGGCTTACGACTGGTTATTCCGACCGAAAATACCAGCGTCGTCCGTGGTTCTTGCGGCCTTTCTGGTCAGTACCGTTCCGTTCGTACTTCGGGCGATCAAGAAAGACCCCATCGTCGGGTTACTCTCTCCAGTGCTGCTCGCTGCGCGAGCGTGCGCACAGGTTTTAGGCGTCGCTGCAGGCTTGGTCTATGCTCAGCGCAAGCCTGTCGAGGCCGCAACCGAGTCTCCCGCCGAAAGCTTGGAACGCCGTCGTTGATTACTGATCGCTGGACTATAGTAGTGAACTACACAGAAATATATGCCCGGCACGAGGAACCCAGAAATTGATTTCTAACGAACTACAATCCCAGGAAAACACAAGACCGCTACTGACCATCGCGATTCCGACTTACAACCGAGCTGGATGCCTGAAAGAGCTTCTGTCCGTGCTTGCTGATCAGCTTAAAAATGAACCGCGGGCGGAGCTGATTATCTCTGACAATGCTTCTCCGGACGATACCCCGTCAGTTGTACGAGATTTTGTGCATCGAGGACCTCGCGTTCGCTACATCCGCAATGCTCAGAATATAGGGCCCGACGCGAACTTCTTGCAGTGCTTTGAGCAGGCTCGCGGAAAGTACGTTTGGATCTTCAGCGATGACGATCTGATTCTTCCCGGTGGACTTGACAAGATCCTCACTTATTGTGCGAGCGCTGAATACGACCTCATTTGGGTAAGCAGCTACTCTTTCGGAAAGCTCCACAAACCTCGCGCCGTTCAGGCGCGCCACGATGCAATCGAAGTTTCAGACCCTAAGGCATACGCCAAACGGATCCACGTTTTCTTCACTTTCATCACGGGTAACATAATCAATAAGGACACGGTACTGGCGGCTGGACCACAGCCATTTCCCAGTCTGGTTGGGACAGGTCTCGTGCAGCTCGGGTGGGCGTATACGGCGTTGAACCGATTCACTCGTGGACTCTACATCCGAGAGAAACTGGTCGCGGTTCGGGAGAACAATACCGGAGGCTACAAGCTATTTCAGGTTTTCGGACCCACGTTAGCGACGATTACCAAGAACTGGTTGAGCTCCGCCAGCCTCCGTCAGATTATCATGAACGGAACGGTCCAGCGATTCTGGCCTCTCATGTTGCTTAGGTATAGGAAGATCGCAAAAAGCTTCGCTGACGAAGCCGCGCCTCAAGTCATATTGACTCCGGTCTTTAAGGATAACGTTCGGTATTGGGTCTTCGCTTATCCGGTTATCGTGCTGCCATCTTTACTCGCTGCGGTCTGGGTTTTCGCTTGCCGGATTCTAAACCGTATGGACAAGGCCGCGGGATTCCTGATGCTTAACTGTCGCGATGAGACGGGGTTCAGTTGATCGGTTCACTTGTTGGTTGCCCTTAGCATTATCAAACTTTAACAACTGGTCGCAGATGTGTTGGCCACGCCGATCACGTGTCGCCTTTCGCCTCGACGGGGGCTCAAGTATCGCCGGTTACTGTTTCCCTCATCGCAAGGCGCGACCTGACACGCCCCATTTTGCAACGTCAAGGTCCGTCTTGCAGTTTGTCCCGAGCCGGGCTATTCTGCGTGCTTCACTGAGACGCGGATATGGCCCGGTCCGAGCAGCATATGCGAGCAGCTGGGCTGATGCAGGGCTAAGATACCGTGAAAAGAGATCACAAAGCAGGCCCAAGCTTGATGGACAGACGCTGCTTCATTCAGAAGGCGGGCCTTTTGGTTGCCGGTTCGGCCTTCGGATGCTCTCTAATTGGCTGCAATTCCGAGTTCGTTATTCCATGCCTGGGCCCCGCCCCGGCGCCGGTGCCTGTCCCTGGAATGACTTACATCCGGGCATCGGAGATCGGCTGCGCTCTCGATTGCGACCTAAGAAACGGGCGCAACAAGCACACGGGCGGCCTTGCCACTGACGATGGCCCGCGCATAAACGCTGCGATGGCCGGGGCGGCCGCCTCTAATCCGATCACGCTGATCATTGATGGAAGCGCGCTGATCTCGGGCTTGTTCCTCCCGGCCGGTGGGTATTGGAACATCGCGGGACTGGGCTGCGGCACAGGATTCTTCGTGAACACCGGCACCAACAACGACGGCATCCACAATGGACCCGCTGCGGTCCTGCCGAATGATCCCGGACCGCCAGCCCCCCCGCGAGGAATGAATGTCTCGCTCAGGAACTTTACGCTAAACGGCAATCAAGGAAACGGTTTTGACGGAAATTCGACGAGCGGAACTCGGCAAGGCGGTAAAGCAGCTTGGTACTTCGGCATCAACTTGATGAACTTAGACAACATCATGATTGCAAAAGTGGTCGTGGTGAGGACCTCGGCGTACCACGTAAGGCTTTCGAATGTCGGCAATGTTGCCGTATCCGGATGTGTAATGAAGAGTTATGGCTTGAGCACGGACGGGCTGCATTTCGATGGGCCCGCGAACGACATTACCATTTCGAATTGCGATTTCACGACCGGCGACGACTCGATCGCATTGAACTGCCCGGAGGGCTACTCGGGTAACATCTCGCGGGTCGCTGTTAGCAACTGCACTTGCAACAGCCTTTCGCTGATGCGCCTTTATACTACCAACTGGAGTTCCCACAAATTCAGCATCGACACAGTGAGCGTGAGCAATTGCATCGGCACGTTGTCGGAGGCCGCTTTTCTGATCGGCCTGAGCACAGGCAGCCTTCCTAATTCAGTCGCGTCTTTGACCATCTCAGATTGCACCCTGACGGCCCCGACTGTACTCGGAGTCGCAGAAAACTTTGGGGCGATCGCGCTTAGAAACGTTACCTTCACTCCGTCCTCATCAAACATTATCTGGGTCTCACCCCAGTCAACCGAAGCGTGCGCTTTTTTGCGACCGTCCCCGCTCTATGGCGATATACCGTGCGTCGGATCGAATCTCTCTTTCGAGAATTGCAGTATCAATGGGAATGCGCATATGCAGGTTCCCGTCCTGATCCTCGATAACAACTCGAGGATCGAAACCCTAAGGTTCAATGGGTTTGCCGCGCACGAGGATGCGATCTGGCTGCCTGAACTGCTTTACATCGGGTCGGGATCAATCGGGCAACTGGTTCTCGACTCCTTGAACCGCAACAACATCAGTGCTCCCGTGTCCGACGGGGGGTTCTCGAGCATCGGGTCCGTTTCCGGGGCAGGAGTGCTGGCAACAGGCTGGGAGTTTCCCGATGCGGTGATGGCAGACGGGGTACCGTACATTTCGGCGAGCACGGGTTTGCCTTCGATAAAGATCAATGGTGCTGTCCAGCCTTATCCGTAAACCTGATTTGCGAGAGAAGCCGCACTTTCTGCATCCGCGACTCATGTGCTCGGGCAGCCGCTAAGCGCAGGTGAGAACGCAAAAGTCCCGCCAGCCGCATCCCAATCGCTACCTCCGATGTTGGTGAACGTATCGCCTGAGATCACTGTTAGCCCGGACAAATTGAAGATGCCGCTGCCGCCTACCGAATCGAAGCTGGTGTTCGAGATGTTCCACGCCCCATAGGTTTGGATTGCGTTCGTCGCGATATCCGCAAATTGCGAGCAGTTGACTGTGAAACTTGCCAAAGCTTCCGAAGAGGGCAAGAAGGCCGCAATGCCAGCCCACATGTTGGAGCAATTTAAACTTGAGATATTGATGTCGCCAACATAATCCACCAACATCATGCAATAGTTGCCTGCAGGACTTCCGCCAGAATAGTCGATCGTCACCTTCGAGAAATTGATCGCAGTGGCGGGCGATGTGGAGTCTGCCCCGATCACCCGAATGCCCCAGCCGATCGTGCCTTCAGTTGCGACATTCGATACGTTGATGTCGTTTAAGCCTGTCTCAGCTCCCCGCAGAATGATCCCCTTGGTGTCTCCCGGGGTCAGCAGATAATGAACGGTGATGTTGGTCAACGTATCTGTTCGACTCGGAGCGTAGTCATCTGATTTCAGGGTAACCGAGTCGATGCCATGCCCCCGGGCATAGACTCCATCTACCGTGGAGTTAGTCCCTTTGAAAGCCAGGCCGTGCTGGTTCATTACGGTAGTGACATTACTGATCGTGGCGTGGTTCACGTTTTCAACTAACATGCAATGCACAGGAGCGAGTGTGCTGTAGCCCAGGCAGGAAACATTCTCAATCGTGGGAGACTGGACTTGTGGAGCGCCAACGATTTCGCCATTGTTGAAGATTACAAGTCCGTCCAGCGGCACACTGCCATCGTTTTCGTTAACGTAGGCCGAGCCTACATCAACACCCAGGTTTCGCACCGTGAAATAGTCTGCACCAGAGGAGGCAGCCAGACGTCCCAACACAATGGTTCCGCCAGTCATGGCCGTGAAGTTGGAGTTGTAGCCCGGATTGCCTGATCCCTGGATGGTGACGTTCGGCTTGCTGATGAAGTCTGAATTGTAGCCGCTGGGCCATGTTCCTGTTCCGAGAACTACCGTGCCTCCAGCGGGTGGGAGGCTGTCAACCATCTCTTTGACGGTCTGAGCATGAACCGTTGTAGTTGGCGTTGCGGCTGCCGGGTTGCCATTCCCACATGCCAGACAAAACAACAGCGGGAATCCCGAAAGAAACCATCGACTTGCGTGGCGCATATGTCAACGAAGATAACAGCGAACTTCTGATCAGTCGAATCTTCTAAATTGCGGGGTATGCCCAATCCGCCGGCGCACGACGGCGGTCAAGGCATCAAATCGCTTCGCACCGAGAACATAACCTAGGAAAAAATACATATGAAATAGAGGATACTTAGCGAAGCCCATTCCAGCGTATCCGCGATACAACTTATAAAAGTCCCCCCAGGGTAAGCCCAGTTGATCCCTAATGTAAGGATAGAAATAATTTGCGTAATCTTGAATAACATCCTCCACCACATCGATATTCCTAGTCTGCCTCAAGTCTTGTATGATTGATAGCGCGCCTCCGATCATATTGAGGCGAGCCTGCGGCGTGTATCTTCCCGGTACGAACTTTCCTTTTTCTCTTGCGCTGTTTCCGAAATCCGGGCTTTCATTCCCTCGGCAAAGTACGAGCACTTCGGGGGTGCAGACCGCCGTCATGTTGACCAGGACGCTCGCCGTAAGGTGCATTTGGTAGTACAAAGTGCCATCAAACTTATCGGTTGCGGCCTCATGCGCGCGATCGCGGTGAACGATGTACCCGGAAAGAACCCCAGAACGACGAAAGGCAAACCGAATAGCCGGAACGCCAGCCCGAAACTCTTTTTCTTCATTAAACCAACGAACCACTTGCTTCACTTTGTTTGGCGCCTCATCAGACCAGCCATAGCTCTTTAGAATCAGTCCTACATTTGGATAGCGGCATACCACGCTGGCGGTATTCTGGAGCGCACCTGGGCACATAACGTCGTCATTCCCCATGAAAAAACAAAACTGCCCCGAGGCTCTTTCTACCAATTTACGGACATTGCCGTCGTAGCCAAGATTTTCTTCATTTTCAAAGTAGCGCAAGACTTCGGGATAGCGCGACTGATACTCGCCAACAATCGCGCCGATCTGCTCGCGCTCAGGGGAGAAATCCTCGGAGATGACAACCTCAAAGTCATGGAAGTCCTGCGCAAAAATGGAATCTAAGAGTTCGGAGAGATGATGGGCTCGATTGTAAGCGGGGATACAGACGGAAAAGAGCTTGCGAGTTTGCGTCATGCTCTATCCCACGTGCCTGTTTGGTTATTAAAACTCTTGATGGGCTTCGCCGGCGCTCCAGCTACAATGGTATTGGCCGGAACCACTCCACGAACTACAGAATTAGCGCCGACAATCGCTCCCCTGCCAATCGTAGCTGGACCAATGATAACTACGTTGTCGCCGATCCACACATTGTCCTCGATGACGACAGGCCCTCCGCCGCCCAACAAGCGATGTGCGGGCGGTTCTTCAGGGCTGCTCTGTTGTTCTCCTCGGTATATTCCGTGATTGTGGTCCGACACGTATATCCTGCTGCCGAAAAGACAATGGCTGCCAATGGAAATGCTCTCTATCGATGAGATGTGCACGTTCTCAGAAAACCAAACGTGGTCGCCGATTGCGATGTGAGAACCGAAACGCTGCGACCGCCACGACGTAACAGCTTCTAACCAAAGATTGCGCCCTAAGTACACTTTCTTTCCAAGGGAAATATGGCGTCCGCCGATGACCCGGCATCCCGGTCCAAGGCGCAAACCAGGGGCCTTAAGAAACAAAGCCATAATAATACCCGTCATCCGGAACCAAGAGCGACTAACAATCAGCAGCAGCGCAATACCCGGAGGATTCGCCTCGAAGAGCTTGTAAATATCGCTGACAATCTTCATTGGCTAACGGGTCTCGCCAGCCCTGCCAATGGCAGCTCATGGGCCGCTTCCGTCACGCAATTGTCAGATTCAATCCTCCTAAAAGCGACGACGAAGAAAAATAGGAAGAAGAGCGCATTGATCGGAAATACGATTGGGAGGGGTAAATTCAGAGACCCAAACAGGAAATAAAAACCAAAGACAAGCAATCCTGCGTGAACTGGTTTAGCTTGTCGCGTGCTTCTCGCGTATGCACGCCACACAAAAAATAACAGGGCCACGATCAGGCTGAGATACGCAATAAACCATAACAATCCGAAATTGATCATCGCAGATGCCCACCACGATTCGTAATGATTGTACTTCCACTCGCCAAGCATGAGCCAGTCTGGCCACTTGGATGCCCAGAGCGCAAAGGGAAACGAATGGCCTTCTATGGTTCCCTGTTTATCCTCGAGAATTTGCCACAAAAGTCCCCCCGGCAACTGTCGGATCCATTGCACGACAAGAAGGGCGAGGCATGGGAGAATGCACGCAGCCAGTATTGCAAATATGGGGCGTCTTGAGAGAATATTGAGACCCCAGAAAAATATAACAACTAAGAAAAAGGCGATTGCGGTCCACGACTGAGTTAGCAGCAGCGAAATGATTATGCCTGCTAGAACGAGGAAGCGGGTCCGCCCTTTGAATCGCATATAGGACCAGCCCATAAGCAAGAACAGAATCGCAGCAAATCCATTCGGATCGTCCAGGAATCCGCCAAACCGGACAAGGTACGACCCCGAAAATGCAAGAGCCGGCAATCTACCAAAAGCGACGAAAAGGAAAACTTCTATAGCATTGCTCGCAAGTGCGTAAGCGAGAAGAAAGCAAAAATATTTGTCTATAGCTGAGATGCTGACGGAATCTAGAGCTAAAACCAGGATGAGCGCAAAGAAAATCCAGAAAGAGAAATCGAGGAATTGCGTATCGTGGCCGTCAAGGATCTTCAGTAGGGAATAGATGGAGACGAACAGCGCCCCTAGAGCGATTGCCCACCGCGAGGTGCGGGCAGAGTTCCCGAACCACCGAACGAGAGAAATTGCAATCAAGGGAAAAGCCAGAGCAAATTTTCCCGCCTGCCACGCCAGAGGCGTGTCTGAGTATGTCGGACTGGTTCCAGCCGAGCTTATTTGAAGTGGGTAGCGGTACGATTGATAGGCCGTGCAGAGCACCATGCCAAGCCAGAACACACGGTTCTTGTTTATCTCACGTACTTTGACCATCAGGTGTACCAACTCCGATCCCAGACAACGACGTTTGCTGCCGAAGGCACATGATGTCGAGTGTATGGTCCCATTTGTCCGAAGCCGAGGTCGCCCCGGTCGTTATCCGAAGCCGCGATCTGCTTCACCGAATTTCATCCATCAGCAGCAAATTTAGGATGTTACCGGCGTTTCTCGGTTTTCGTGATCAAGATTTGTGCCAAACCAAGACGACCTGTCTCATCCAGTACTTCAATAGCGTGCGTGCCAGCAGCCGATCAGTGTGATCCGCCAAGCGAAGCAACGTGTTATCTGGGCTGAGTGGAGTCAATGATGTCAACATGGCGACCGGAACGGAGACCAAATTGATGAAAAAGTGCGATGAACCACCAAAGAAATCGTCTGCCTGCAGGATACTGGATTTAGTGAGTGGTTTCTCGTCTTTCGTCCGGGCTTTGGGCGTCAACCACCGGAGAAGTTTTGCTCCAGGGTTGTCGCCTAACGGCTCGATGAAGATGGCGTTTCCGCCGGGACGGAGGACACGATGGATTTCCTTGAGTGCCAATTCCAAGTCCAGATGATGTAGGATTGCCCGGCCGACCACAAGGTCGAAGGATTTATCGGGAAAGGGCATGGCGTGAGCATCGCCCGCATAAAACTTCGCTTGATCACCATGCACGGCTTTGGCGTTTGCGATTGCCGTTTCCGAGATGTCTAACCCCGTAATGGTATTCGGCCCCAGTTTGCGATAGCGCGGGGTCATCCATCCGTTGTAGCAACCATAATCGAGAATGTCTTTGTCCTTGCCATAATGAGCAACCATTTGATCGAGGTACTGCTCGCCCCGCAGCGAATTTGGGCAGCTGAAAACATGGAAAAAGCGCGCTTGTAGCGCAGAACTTTCCTTGTGCACCGATCCGCCGTCATATGCTGCTTTCTCGCGGGCAACCCTCTGAGCCAATCCCTCCATAGCTGGTACCCCTGTTTCATTCCCGCGGAATCTCCCCGCATTCTAAATGCGCCCTTGCCTGGGCCTACAGCATTTCAATTTTAACCGAGCCAGACCACTGGATGTGCCCTGGCAACCGTGCTGCCCGAGGAAAATTTGGCGGCCTGCCAGATCCTTGTCCCTGAGCTGAGGAGTAGCGAATTGCCGCTCTCAGTTCCCTCTGTCGTCACAGCGAAATTGGATCCACGAGTTGTGCAGCACGTCAGACCGCCCACAACAACACCCACCCTTTGGGTATTTCGGAGGAACGAAATCCCGAAGACCCGGATCTCGCGATTCAGCTTCGCAACTGCGCGGGCCAGCTTGACAGAGCAGGCTACATGCTGAAAAGCTCCCGCGCAGACCGCATACTGCGCGGGAGCGGCCGCTACCAACTCTGTGTGTACCTGGAATTAGGCACATTCATGGCACTTGTAAGCGTTGCGGGCTTGGCCCTTTATGCACTCAGCTCACACCCAGCCATCATCCTTGGCCGACGTAAATTTTCTGGGTAGAATACCCGGTCTCACTTCTGCCACGTTACTCCCGGGTAGAGGCTCGGTAGGCGGTAGCCCCTGTAGGCGGCTACCCCAATAATGTTCATTTGCCAAACAATCTGCGGGTTGTCGGTATTGGTCACCTCCGTGACCAGCGATGCAGCGGTGTTGTAGGGATCGCTCATATCGAATTCGACATCCCCGTTGCTTAGAGTCCCGATGCTGCCCCCCCAAAAGGAAAAGGTATTCGGAAGGTACTGCCACATTAGGGTTGCAACATTTGTGCTCTCGTCGACCTGGAACATGGTGGCCCGCGTGTAGCAAGTCGGCGCTGCCGGGTTTTGGTCGCAGGGGACAAGGGCGGAGTTGAGCCGAAGGTTGCCATTGTCGAAGACGGCCAGAGTCATCGTGGAACCGTTGGTGCTCAAGACGTTCGGATAATGTTGCGCGTAAAACCAGTCGCTTGGGTCCCCACCCATCAGAGTGAAGTCCCCCCCCTCCCCCAGCTTCCACAAGATATCTCCCGTCCCGGCACCGTTCTCGTAGTCGATTTTCAGAATCCAACTTTGGTGACGCATCGAAAGCAACAGGTTGCCGTCCTCCAGGAAAACAAGGCAATTGCTGTGCGTCCAATCTGGCAGTCCCTGAAGATGGCGATTGACGTCGAGGTGATCAAAGGAATTCCATGTCCACGCTACGTTACCCTGAGGGTCGATGTCGAGCAGAACGTCCCCCAGAACGTTTGTAGTCCCTGGATATCCGGGCAGGTCGGTGAACGCCTTGTAAATATTGGCGAGGAGAATCCAGTGCCCGTTGGGCAGAGCCAGCATGTCATGGTGAAATGCATTGAGCTTTCCGTAGGTGTAACCTTGAGCTTGCAACGTCTGGCTCACCTGCGCGGTCGAAACATCGCGAAATATGTTGCAGGCTAAATCTATCTCGTACCAATCCGAACCCGCGTTAGAGACGAAGTGTCCATTGGGCAGCGGCTTCACAGGAATCCCACCCACCGGGCAATACCAGATGACATTGCCCTGAAGATCGGTCGCTACAGGTTCTAGATAATTCGGGAGGCTTGAGACCAGGCTGTACAACTCCACGCCTGGTGCCGGTGAGTTGGGCGCAGAGGCCGGGCGAGAGCTGACGAACTGGGGTAGGAGGTCAGCAGTGGGTATCGCCCCTGTTGTAAAGATCTGGTCCCCGCTCGAGAAAGTAGTGCTGCCTCCAGCGCATTGAGCCTGAGCCTGGGCTCGCATATGGTAGGTGGTTGAAGCTTTCATCCCCGCGACAAGAATAGTACTTGTCTGGGAAGTGGCTGTAGCTGGATACCATGCCGTAGTTCTTCCGTAGGAGGTATCCGGGCCAAACTCGACCATAATTTGTCCGGGACATCCGAGAGCCGTCGTAATAGTGTATTGGGCCACCAAAGGATTCTGGCTGGGTGCGATCGACATAGCTCCTATGCCCGCAGGATCATTGAAACGTCCGCCGCCGCAGGCAACCGTTAAGGAGCAAGAAAAAAGACAAGCAAAGACAAGGCATGGCTGTAGCGAAGCACAATTTTTCAACAGTCCCCCTCCGTCAAAGACACCGGCAAGGTACCCAAGAGCCTCACCGGAGTCAGCAGTAAATTCGTTGGTCCGCATAATAGAACAAAAATTCGATAACGTGGAGAATTAATTTTGAGCCACGGGCGCTTTGGGGAGCGCCGATGGGTCTGGCAACCATCAAAAATAGTCCATCACGCTTGAGAGCGGTTTGTGACTACTAAAGCGGATTCTGAGGGGCACGCTGCAAGAGTCGTTTACCAGGCAAACTATACGAAAGGTAACAATCTCGTTTGGCAACGTGTGAGGGATAATGGTGCGTGGGGCGTATGGCAAGAGATGCCTAACCCGGTCATCGTAGTTACGGAAAGCGTCTTGGTTGGCTCCGCCGCATGGACGCACGGGACATCTAGTCCTAAGGGAAGCTGTTCTACGGGTTCGTTGTAGCAATACATGTCAATTCTGCCTGGCCGGATATCAAGTGACGGCTTGGTCGCGGGCGGTCCAATTCTTGTCGACGTCTTTCGCCCACCCGTCAATCCCCGCCTACGCCGTTGAATTGAGGGTGGCGACCTAATTGCCGGCGATTGGTGTATCACACTCTGCGAGAGTGGCAATTCTTATGTGCTGGCGCTCTCTGTGAGCAGTTGGTGCACTCTGGCGGCCGTGTTGGCCCAGGGAAATTCGGCAGCTCTCGCCAGGCCCTTTTCCCGAAGCTGCTGGCGTAGAGGAATGTCACTTACAATTTGCTTGATTGCGGAGGCAATCTGATCAACGGAAGTTGGATCCACCAGCAGAGCGGCTCCCCCAGCGACTTCGGGCATGGCGGTGACGTTTGAGGTCAAGACCGGAGTGCCACAAGCCATCGATTCCAGCATGGGCAGGCCAAAGCCCTCGTACAGCGAGGGGAATATCAGCGCCTCAGCGCCTCGGTAAAGAGGCGGCAATTGTGCCTCCGAAACGAGGCCCACGAAGTCGACACGCGATCTTACCCGCTGCCGCTCGATGCCATGGGCAAGATCAGCGGTGGGCTGACCGGTAAATACAAGATGCATCCCCTCATCGAGAGAGGCCCTGGCAAAGGCTTCTACAACCCGGAGTTCGTTTTTGTGCGGCTTACGGTTGCTTACGCATAGAAGATAAGGAAACGGGAGCGCGTATCGATCAACCCCAGGCCGGTAAGCAGGGTCAACTCCGCACCCGACGTTGAAAATTCGCTCCCGTGGCACTTCAGACCATTCAGCGATTTGGCTGCGAGTAAATTCCGAGACGGTAAGAATCTTAACGGCGCGACTGCAGGCCCGCTTCATGATGGTTGCATAGTACAGCCGAATGAGTGGGTTGCTATTTTCTGGACAATAAATGTGACTTAGGTCATGGATGGTAAAGACGAACGGGGCGGGACAGAAGAGAGGAGTGTTGTAACCTGGCGAAAAAAACAGATCGCTGGATGTTAATTTGGCGAGCGAGCGGGCTAGCCGCCAGGCATCCAACGGCGCCGCTGGATTCGATGCCAGAGGAACTGGACGATAATCGAGATGCACAAGCACATTTCCTGCAAAACGACCGATTCCGTGGTTTCCAACCCAGCGCTGATCGGCATAGATCATGACAGGTCACCAGCGCGTCGCCGGAGAGACCCCGAGGGGCCACTTCTCACGCGCCGAACTCCATCCTTACGGGGCAGCGATCGCGAGGGCTGCGGCAGTTATAGCAAGTTGCGAAGTGATCTGCGTCCAGTCGCGCAATCCGCGAATGAAGGCTCCGGTGGGAAGTTTATAGGGGACGACAATCTGATCGCCTGGATACAAGTGGATCCGGCCAAACTTTGATCCTGTGAAAACGCCGTTGACATTATTCGCGGCGACCACGACGCCGTTGGCTCGCAACACAAAGGCGTGGTGCAGGTCGGATTGTGGTTTGCCCTTGCCCGCGATTTCCAGGTAAGCGCCGGCGGTGTTGCGCGGCTCAAATATGAACGATCCCGGATTGTACACATCGCCCACTACCGAGACTGTGGAAGGAGTGTGTGGAATGGTAAGCCGATCACTGTCTTCCATCACCATGTCAGGAAAATCAGTGATGCTCTTGTCTTTGGGCTTGACGGGAAGGGCAACGCGTCCACTGGCGCGGGTGTCATGGAGTTGTGCGATGATCGCTTCCTGCGCCGCCAGCATTTGCGGCAGGTCCCCGGAGTTCGTGGATGCTGCCACGGATACCGCCGACTGCCGGATTTGGACCTCCATGGAGCGAGCTAGTTCGTCCAGGCTTTTCTGCTGGTCCGCCCTGGCCGATTCTCTGGTCAACTGCGCCCCGTAAATGTAGGCGTCGGGGGTCAAGCCACCGGCGCGCTGCAAGACGGAGCGAACGGTTTCGTTGGTTTCCAGTTTATAGACACCCGGGCGCATCACCTCACCCTCGACGATCACGTACTGGGATCGGTCCACCTGGGGCACGCTGATATCCCGCTGAGAGAAAATAGTAACGATATCGCCCGCCTGCAATTCGAGGTTGTATTGTTCGTCCCCTTCGATGATCGCCCTGCGTGGGCTCATCCAGATAAGTGTGGAAGAAAGGTCCAGCGGATTCACCCGCTGGATGATGGCGTAATCCCAGTTGATCTCCGGAGCATAGCGCCGCACATCCTCGGCAACATCCCTGACGGTGTTTGGGTTGGGATTGTTCACCGAAGTTTGAGAAGGTTGGCGTTCCGGTTGGTTGCCCGGTGTGGACGATTGCGCTCCAGAGGAGGATTGCCCATTTTGAGCGTATAGAGTGTCCGCCAGATCCGAAGAATCCCTTGTATCGGGCAAATCTTCCGGGGGAATATAGTTTGGGTTTGCACTGGGAACGTTGGACGTTCCGGCGCCACTCGACATTGGGCCGCTGGGCGGTGCACCGTTGGAGGTCGCACCAGTGGTCTTCTGCTGATCTACATTGGCGCGACTGCCCGGTGGACGCTCGGGCCGCACCGGATATTCGGTAGCGCGCCCGGTCACGATGGCGGCTCGATTGCGCCAGTAGCGGCGGGTGAGCAATGCCTGCGCATTCGGAATCAAGTCGCGGACGCGCATACCCGGCTTCCAGGGATACCGACCGGGATTAGCGACGTTGCCGCGCAAGGTCACCGTGTCTTCAAAGCGTGGAACGATGGAAAAAACGCGGACAATATCGCCATCCTTGAGCGGCAGGGCACGAGATTGCTCGTCGTAAGGGAACTCCAAAGTCTTGCGCGCTGTGTGTTCCACGAAACGATCTACGGTGATCTTGTCGGTGTCTGCCACCGTGCTTAGGTCGCCCGCAATTTCGATCAAATCGCTCAGGGTGGAATTGTCTTTCATCTCGTAGATGGCGGGCGAGTTCACGGAGCCTGAGATGGCAACCAGCGGGCCAATATGAGGAATATATAGAACATCGCCGGGCAGCAGGCGGACGTCCTTCGATTTGTCGCCCTTGATCACGAGGTCATAGAAATCGAAATCGGTGATGGTGGTGCCATCACGCCGGACCTGAATGTGCCGCAACGATCCCTGCGGAGCAGGGCCGCCAGAAGCGAATATCGCATTCACCAGTGTGCTCAGCGAACTAATCGTGTAGGTCCCGGGATAGCGTGCGTTGCCCACCACAACCACCTGGATGGAGCGAAGCCGGCCCAGGTTGGCGGTGATGTTGAAATTCTTGAATACCTTGGAGACCTCACGTTTCAAGTGTGCTTCCAGATCGCCGTAATGGATGCCTGCAACGGAGATCTGTCCAACCTGCGGGACGTAGATCTGGCCCGAACGATCGACGATTACCCGTAGGCTCGCCTCGACCTGCCCCCAAATCTTGATCTGCAGTTCGTCACCGGGGCCGATGATGTAGTCACTGGGAACCTGCATCCAATCGACAGGTGAAAACGTGCTTGGAGCCTGTACGAACAAGGATTGGCCGAACAAAGGCAATGGGCGGCCCACCGAGTCAGCCACCATCTGTTCGAATTCGGTTTCCGGGCGGGGAGAGACCTGCATGTGGCGCATCTGCGAAGGATTCAGAGGAGGCCCGGTCGGCATGTACTGGTCCTGGTTGTAGGCTCCGGGGGTGGTCAAGACAGGAGTATGCACCGGAGCGGTACCCTCGGGTGATTGCACGTTGCCGGATCCTTGACCCTGCACGGCGCTGCATAGGGCGGTTCCCGCCATCGATGGATCGGAGCAGTCCGGTGCCGTACCCTGAGTTGTGGTGCCTTGAGACAGTGGGTCGTTGAGGGATTGCGAAAAACACACGCCAACGGAGAAAACAATGGACAACACGAACAGCAGCGACTTTTGCATGATGATTCGGAATCCTGTAGTCACATCAGTGTGGGAGAATCTTCGCCATTCTACAACTCCAGCCCGCTTAGGTGCTTGATCTCTTGGCTTCCGCCAGCCGTTCGAGACTCTTTGGCGTCGCGAGTAGGAACTCCTAGGCGGCACGGTTGCGCGCGCCGCCGCCACGTTTCGCCCCTCCTTGGTTGATCCGGCATGGGCGCGGCAGGAGTTGGCAGTGCGATCCTGACAGCGTGCGAGGATGCGGCGTGAGGCGGGCCCTCAGACGTCTTGAGATGGTAGCCTTTTACAAAGTCAAGGGATACGTGGCCATCGAGAACCAGGCGGTTTCTTTGGGAAACGGGGAGTCGCCGCCGATTGTGAGGATGGCAAGGATAATCACACAGCGTTGACTCTCCAGGTCAGACCCCACATGAACCTGCCGCGTTCTTAATTCTTCTTTCGCAGCCGTCGGCCGTCGATTTCGAAGTTTCCACCGAGAACAATGTCGATGCCTTCGCTGTAAGCGATGTGCTCTTGCTCGAGGATTCGGGCAGCCAGGCTGTGCTCGTCGTCGGAGTCGAGCACCGGGACGGCCTTCTGCACGATGATGGCGCCGTGGTCGAGCTCTTCGTCGACGAAGTGTACGGTGCATCCGGAAACCTTCACTCCGTAGGCAAAGGCCTGCTCCTGAGCTTCAAGTCCGGGAAACGCCGGCAGCAAAGAAGGATGAATGTTCAGTATCCTGCGAGGAAACTGCTGGACGAACCAGGGTGAGAGCAGGCGCATATATCCCGCAAGGCAGACCAGGTCCACGTTGTGTTGCTTCAGCGCTGCGACGATTTCGCGGTCGTGCTCTTCGCGCGGCTGGCCCTTCGATGAAATAACGAGCGCATTCAGGTGGCGCTCGCGTGCAGCGGCGATGCCTGCGGCATCGGTTCGGTTGGAGATGACGGCGGCAATGCGCGCGTCAGGAATGCGGCCGGCTTCGATGCTGTCTGCTATGGCAACGAAGTTCGAGCCGCGTCCGGAGAGTAGGATGCCGAGGTTGTGCATGCGCGAGGTTTCAGCCGTCAGCTCTCGCTTTCAGCGAAACCATCATAATTCACCACGGAGATACGGGGGCACGGAGGGATTCTGAACGATCGCAAACCCAAGAAACCTTACGGAATGCGGGGAGATGGGAGTGCCGAGTCCAAAGATCTTGTGCGTGTCTAACTCTCTCCGCGGTGGGGTGGCCATCTCAGTTGTAAATTACTTTTCGATCGCCCTTGACGATCCGGCCGATGGTGAAGGCCTTTTCGCCGACGCGCTCCAATACGGTCTGCGCTTTCTTGAATTTTGCCGAGGGGACGACCAGCAGCATGCCCAGGCCCATGTTGAAGGTGCGCAGCATCTCGTCCTGCGAAACGTTGCCCAATTGCTGCAAGTGCTCGAACAAGGGCAGCACCGGCCAGGAGCCGAGTTCGATGATGGCTGCGGTTCCCCGAGGCAGCACGCGCGGCAGATTCTCAGTGATGCCGCCGCCGGTAATGTGGGCCAACGCGGAAACGCATCGCGCATCGACCAGCTTTTTCAGCGCCGGCCAGTAACTCTTGTGGGTGCGCATCAACTCATTACCGACTTTATTCTTGATCTCGTTGACGTAGGTTTCAGGCGAGTAGCGGGCCACTTCGAAGAGCAGTTTGCGGGCCAGAGAATATCCGTTGGTGTGCAGGCCATTGGAGGGCATGCCGAGAACGACGTCGCCGATCTGCACGTCTTTGCCGGTGATGATGCGCTCGCGTTCGACCACGCCCACAATAAAGCCCGCCAGGTCGTACTCGCCGTCGGGATAGAAGCCTGGCATCTCGGCGGTCTCGCCGCCGATCAGCGCGCAGCCGTTGTGTTTGCAGGCATCGGCAATGCCTTCAACCACTTTCTCGGCGATCTGGGACTCCAGCTTGCCGGTGGCGAGATAGTCCATGAAGAACAGCGGAGCGGCGCCCTGGACGGCGATGTCATTGACGCAATGATTGACCAGGTCGGCTCCGATGGTGGAGTGCAGCCCCATTTCGAAGGCAATCTTCAGCTTCGTTCCCACGCCATCGACGCTGGAGACCAGGACGGGATCCAGGTACTTGGTCTTGTCGACGACGAAGAGGCCACCAAAGCCGCCAATTTCGCTGAGCACACCGCGGGTAAAGGTTTTGTGCGCCAGATACTTGATGCGTTGCTTGGTGCGGTTGGCGCGGTCGATATCGACACCGGCGTCGGCGTAGGTAACAGCGTCGGCGGACGTGGGATGCTTAGCCACGGGTTATTGCGGCGTCTCTTTCTGGGCACTGCGCTGGGCACTTTGCTTGGAAGTACGCTCGGTGCTTCGCTCAATACTTCGGTGTGGGGAAATGGCGCCTCGGGAAACGGCAGCTTCTGAAGTCGCTAATTGTAACACGTTGAAAGAGAGCGCTGGTTGAGGAAGATGGCAGTGTTCAGGAAGCCGGAAACGTCTTCAGACACACTCCCACCCCACTCCGCGGACGCGCACGCCTGCTCCACACCACAGGCGCAGACTAGTGAGCGATAAAGTCGGAGAAGAAGTAAGCGAGTAAGCCAAAAAGCGCCAAGCCAGAGATGCCGTAGGCGGTGAGCACCCAGGCTCCGCGGCCTTCGCGTTTCTTGCCGGTTGAAGGCTGAGTGAGGGCTGGTTGGGAAGCTGAAGAGACGACAGGGGCCCGATCTTCCATGCAAAAAACCTCCGAACGGAAGGATCGTGGCGCAAGTACATTATGCGTCACGCCTGCCCAGCGACGTGGCCGGGCAGGACTATCTGCGGGAAAGTTTACTACGGTTTCAGGGTGGGCAAACAATGAAATGTGACGGAAATCACGGGATTGAAATGCAAAATTATTTTCATTACGAGACAATCTCTCCCCAGGTTGCAGTCGCCCTTAGGATGGAGACAGACCAGGCCTTACTATTCATCTATGCGTAGTCTTTTCCTTCTGCTCGTGCTTCCATGCCTAACGCTCGCTCCGCTTACCAGCTTCGCTCAGTCCGGACGATCCGCAAACTCCTCCAAGGTTCCTTCCAAAACGCACCCGGGAGCGAAGGCAAGCACAGCAAAACCCCCGGACACTGCGATCGATAAACCCGGGGAGTCGAAACGCGATTATTCGCAGGAGGCGTTTGTCATCGAGCAGTACCACTCACGTTACCGTTTCGAAACCGATGGCACGGGGCGCCGGGAGACGTTGGCTCGCGTCCGCGTCCAAAGCGAGGCTGGGGTTCAGCAATGGGGACAGATCCAGGTGGGCTACAACTCCGCCAATGAGAAGGTAGAGATTCCTTACGTCCGCGTGATCAAAGCCGACGGGAGCGTGGTGAAGGCGGGGGAAGATGCGGTGCAGGACCTCAGCGCGCCGGTGCAAAACGAAGCGCCGGTCTACACCGACTACCGGCAGAAGCACATCACCGTGCCCGGACTGCGGCCGGGAGAAGTACTGGAGTACGACGTGGTCACGGTAGTTCACACCCCGTTAGCGGCGGGGCAGTTCTGGGCGGACTACGATTTCGACAAGACCAACATCACGCTCGATGAAGCGCTCGACGTGGATGTTCCCGCCGACCGTCCGCTCAAGTTGAAGAACAAGGTGGGGATGGATCCCAAGATTTCCGAAGAGAACGGGCGGAAGGTTTACCACTGGGCAAGTTCACACCTGGCTCGCGAAGATAACAATAACGATAAAGACAAATCCAAAGATAAAAAGAAGAATGCCGCCAGCAACGAAGACCGGCCGGACGTGCAGCTGACCACATTCGTGAGTTGGGAGCAGATCGGTCTGTGGTATGCGGGATTGGAGAAAGACCGGAGGGCGCCGTCGCCGGAAGTTCGCGCTAAAGCGAACGAACTCACCAAAGGTCTGGACGGCGATTTGGACAAAGTGCAGGCGCTCTACGATTTTGTGGCGAAGAATTTTCGTTACGTCAGCCTGTCACTGGGTGTGGGCCGCTATCAACCGCATGCGGCCGGGGATGTTCTGCACAATCAGTATGGCGACTGCAAAGATAAGCACACGCTGTTGGCCTCATTGCTTGAAGCCGAGGGGATGCATGCATCCTCGGTGCTGATCAATTCCAGCCGCAAGCTTGATCCCGATGTGCCATCGCCCTCGCAGTTTGATCATGTCATCACACTGCTGCCCATGCCAGGCACTCATGAAGAGGTCTGGATGGACACCACCAGCGAAGTGGCGCCGTTCCGGCTGCTGGCTTACACGCTGCGCAGGAAGCTGGCACTGGTCGTCCCTGCCTCCGGCACGCCGCACCTCGAGGAGACGCCCGCCGATACGCCTATGCCGGACAGCGAAGTTTCCGAGATTGATGGAAAGATCAATGAGATCGGGAAGCTGGAAGCCCATGTGCACTATACGTTTCGAGGCGACGAAGAGCTGATGTTGCGTTCGATCTTCCGTCACTTTCCAGAGTCGCAGTGGCAGCGTGTGGTGGAGAACGTGAACGCCGGAGCGGGCGAAGTCACGAATGTGAAGATCAGCGATCCCGCCGCGACGCGCGAGGCTTTCACGCTGTCCTACGATGTCTCTCGGGCAAACTTTCTGGACTGGTCGAAGAAGAAGTCTGATTTGTTGCTGCCGCTCTGCCAGTTCAATCTGCCGGCTCTGGGCGAGGGCGACGACGATCCCGATGCTGAAACCCTGAAGCTTGGCCCCAAGGCAGAGTACGTCTACAACATCAAACTCCAACTGCCCGCGAAGTATGTGGCGCACGCTCCGCTGCCATTTTCTCTGAAGCGCGACTATGCGGAGTACCGGGCCACTTACAAACTTGATGGCAACACGCTCGAGGCCGCAAGGACGTTGGTGGTCCGTCAGGACGAGTTGCCGGCGCCACGGGCTGCCGATTACGAGGCCTTTCGTCGAGCCGTCGGTTCGGACCTGGGGCAGGTGCTGTCGGTTGAGAACACGGTGGCGGGCGCTCCCACGGCGCCCAAGGACATGAAGGCCGACGATCTGGTGGAGAGCGGTCGGGCAGCGATCGCGAGCGGCAATCTTCCATTGGCGATTGAAGTTCTGAAGCGCGCAACGGAAGTGGACGTGAAGAATAAATATGCCTGGTACTTGCTCGCCGAGGCTTACCTGGGGAGTCGGCAGAACGACCTCGCCATCCGTGCGCTGAACAAGCAGATTGAGATCAATCCGTACGATGAGTTTGCCTACAACGCGCTGGGCCGCGCCTACTGGCAGGAGCGCAAATATGAAGACGCCGTCACGGCCTTCCGCAAACAGATTGAGATCAGTCCGCTCGACAAGTTCGCCCATGCCAATCTGGGTGTGATGTATTCCGAGTGGCACAAGTATGCGGAGGCAGCGCCCGAGTTGGAAAAGGCCGCGTCGTTGACGCCGAACAACCCCGAGCTGCAGGTGAGCCTTGGGGATGCCTACCTGAATCTCGGGCAGGACGATAAAGCGCTGGCTACGTTTGATCATGCGATTGAGCTTTCAGCCACGCCCCTGATTTGGAACAACGTCGCTTACCAGCTTTCGCTGAAGAAGGCGCATCTGGATCGCGCGCAGCAGTATGCGGAGTCGGCGGTATCGGCGACGGCAACCGCTTTGCGAAATCTGTCGCTCGACCGGCTCACGCCACAGGATCTGCCGCTAGTGCCTTCTTTGGTTGCGTACTGGGACACGTTGGGCTGGGTTTATTTCAGCCAAGGCAATCTGGATCAGGCCGAAAAATATGTCGCCGCGGCATGGGGATTGGGGCAGCACGGCGAGGTTGGCGACCATCTCGGGCAGATTTACGAGAAGCAAGGCAGAAAAGATTTGGCTTTGCGAACCTATGCGCTTGGCATCAGCGGGCTGCGGCCGATTCCGGAGACCCACGACCGGCTGGCAACGCTGGCGGGGGGCAGCGCCAAGGCAGAGGCCGCAGCTGCGAAATGTAAAGACGAACTGCAGCAGGCGCGCACCATCGACTTGGGCAAGGTCGCGAAGGAGACCGGTAGCGCGGAATTTTTCGTATTGCTGAGCCGCGGCGCAGGCTCCGCGACGACGGTGGAAGGTGTGAAGTTCGTCAGCGGCGAAGACAAGCTCAAGATCTTCAGCGACGCCCTGCGGACCGCCGACTATCACCTCACGTTCCCAGACGACACGCCGGTAAAAATTCTGCGCCGCGGAATTCTTTCCTGCTCGACCGCGACGGGCAACTGCTCATTCGTGCTCATGCTGCCGGATGATGTCAGGAGCGTGGATTAAAGACGTACCCTGTGATCCTGAGTGCCCTCTGTGTCAATGATCCGGAAGCCGGGTCGCCCCATTTCTCGCGTCTTTTGCGAGAAGTGGGAGCCGCTATCGTCACGGTCCCGACAATCCCATAGCGTCCCGAGTAAAATTCGCGCACCCTGTGACATCTAACCTTGCCTTCCACAGCCCCGATATCTGATCATTACTGCGCAGGCGGTAGGCCAGTCCCATTTTCCGTCGCCTAACGCCGAGCTAAATCCTTGATGCTCAAGATTTTGCCCGTAAGCTATTGCAGCCCTAGGATTACTTGGGATTTTCCCGCTACCATGGTGATTCCAATAGATCAGGGGGGAGGGGGGTATCCCCTAGTAGCACAAAGGTAAATAGCCGTTTTCCTAAAACAGGAAACAGGCGGGTGATGCAGCGTTCCTTCGCATCCGCGCTTGAGGGTTTCAGGCTGAAGCTTCGCTTGGGCGGGGGTTTGCCGACCGCGACTGCTTGTGCCAGTCCGTCGCCTGCTCGTAGGCATGAGCAAGCCTCAGCACCAGGTCTTCCCGCCAATGCGGGCCGGCGATTTGCAGGCCGATGGGCAGGCCGGTTTTCGTGAAGCCGCAGGGGATCGAGATTGCGGGCAGTCCCCAGACGTTGAAGGGGCGGGTGTTGCGCAGCAGCTTGATTTCCGCGGGACGAAGCGCCTCAGGATCTTTTTTCAGATCGGCGATTGTCGGCGCCGCGACGGGAGTTGTGGGTGTGAGCAGCAGGTCGATGTCGGCAAAGAAATCCCGCGCGCGGCGGCGTTCATGATCCAGCGCCCGGCGGCTCTGAATATATTCTGCCGCCGAAATGTTTTCACCCTTACGGATGCGGCGGAGAGTTTCGGGTTGGTACAGGCCGGGCGTCTGAGCGGAGTTTTCGGCGTGGAATGCATAGGCCTCGGCGTTTTGCACGGCGCGATCGGTGGGCACTTCAATCTGTATTTCTCGCATCTCCGCTACCAGCGTTCCGACCAGCGAAAGGGCAGCGTCCAGCGCGGCACGAACTTCAACGTCGAGGTCCTCATAGAAATACGCCCGCGGAATGCCGATGCGAAGGCTCTTTGTCCCCTCCCGCAGGGCGGAAACATAATCGATTACGGGAACGTCAGCGCTATTCCCGTCGAGCGGATCATGTCCCGCGATGGCCTGCAACACGGCAGCGGTATCGGCCACAGTCGCGGCCAGCGGCCCGACGTGATCGAGCGACCAGGAAAGCGGAATCACGCCGCGAGTCGAGACCCGGCCGTAAGTCGGCTTGAGGCCGACGCAGCCACACAGCGTAGCCGGTTCGCGGACGGAGCCGGCGGTATCGGTGCCAATCGCTGCGTAGCAAAGGCCGGCGGCAACGGCGGCGGCTGAACCTCCGGAGGAGCCTCCGGCAATGTGCGCTGGGTTCCGGGGATTGTGGACGTCGCCGAAAAAACTGACGAGTGAACTTCCGCCATAGGCGAACTCGTGCAGATTGTTCTTGCCGAGAATAATCGCGCCTGCGCGGCGAAGGCGCTGCACTACTTCGGCGTCGGCGCTGGGAATGCGGTTCTGATAAAGGCGGCTGGCGGCCGTAGTGCGCGTTCCCTCGGTATCGATCAGGTCCTTCAAAGCAATGGGAATCCCGTGGAGCGGGCCGCGCCACTCACCGCGACCGATTTCGATTTCCGCAGTGCGGGCCCCCGCGAGCGCCGACTCGGCGGTGACCGTAATGAACGCATTCACAGCGGGGTTGAGTTTTTCGATGCGATCAAGACAGCCCCGGGTCAGCTCGACCGGAGAGAGTTCTTTCCGCCGCAGCCGCGAGGCGAGGTCGACGATGGTTTCAAGGATCGGCATTGGCGGCCTTATTGTAAGGGACAACTGGCCAGGAGATGACCGACCACGAAGACACGAAGTTGCACGTAGGAAATCCAAACGGGAATCAGTTGCGTAAGTACGTTCACCACTTCGTCCGTCAAAAAAAACAACCAACAGCCCTGGCTTATAATCAAAAACGCTGTCGCACCGCAGGGGGGGCCAAACATGGCAGGAATGACGATTGCTCCAGTCGCAACCCATGGTTTTTTTGTCGACGGTCGCTGGCTGGAAGATGGAGATATCGTCGAGGTGCGAGCGCCATTTGATGGAAGTATTGTGGCGCGGGTGGTGCAAGCGCGTCGCGAGCAAGCCGAGGTTGCCACCGCCACTGCGGTGAAGGCGTTCGCCACCACGCGGCGGCTGCCGGCCTTTGAGAGGCAGCGGGTATTGCGGCGCGTGGCGCAGGCGATTGCCGAGCGCCGCGATGAATTTTCCCGCACCCTGGCGCAGGAAGCCGGCAAGCCGATCAAGCTGGCGCGCATTGAAGTGGACCGCGCCGTGTTTATTTTCAATATTGCAGCGGAAGAGGCCACGCGCATTTACGGCGAGTATCTTCCCCTTGACTGGCTGGAGTCCACAGCGGGACGCTGGGGCATGGTGAAGCGCTTCCCGCTGGGTCCGATCGCGGGCATCACACCCTTCAATTTTCCTCTGCTGCTGGTGGCGCATAAAGTTGCGCCGGCCGTTGCCGCAGGTTGCTCGATGGTGCTGAAGCCTGCGCCCCAAACTCCGCTGTGCGCGCTGTTACTGGCGGAGTGCGTGCAGCAGGCGGGCTGGCCGGACGGCGGACTCAACGTGCTGCCACTCTCAAATGAGGATGCCGGACTGCTGGTGGCCGATGAGCGCATCAAGCTGATCAGCTTTACCGGCAGCGTGCCCGTGGGTTGGGACATCAAACGGCGCGCCGGTAAGAAAAAAGTCGCGCTGGAACTGGGTGGAAACGCGGGCGCCATTGTGCACAGCGACGCTGACCTGACCTATGCCGCGGAGCGCTGCATTGCCGGCGGCTTCGCCTACGCCGGCCAGACCTGCATCTCGGTGCAGCGCATTCTGGTGGAGGAGTCGGTCTACGGAAAGTTC
>Ga0074045_10000305_pt1 | contig 47672 bp, 46 predicted proteins | sample BogForMeECP23OM2_FD_94442 | JGI IMG/M metagenome (GOLD analysis project Ga0074045, IMG submission 94442) | Bog forest soil microbial communities from Calvert Island, British Columbia, Canada - Bog Forest MetaG ECP23OM2 | ecosystem: Environmental > Terrestrial > Soil > Wetlands ... | reverse complement strand
CATTCGTCGCGCCCTTCGCCGCGCCTGCCCCCAAGCTCGTTTCCTGCGCGCCAACGGCCCACGCCCCCAGCAACACCACCAGCACTCCCAGCAATCCCTTTCTCATACACATTCCCCTCTGCCCCTTCGGCTATCTGCCCCGCGGAAATCCGGCGCGCCCATTTTGTCTAGCCAAGGCACCGCACAGTTTACCGTGAGGACACAGCAAAACGGTTGCAAAAAATTCGCGACATCCACCTTTCAGGCACACTCGTGAACGAAACACTGGTCCCGTTCGCCTTGACACATCCCTGAACGGGGCCTACACTATGTAGTTTTTAGGTGTTCCCTGGGAGCCATCTGGGGGAGGACAACATGGATAAGAAGCGTTTGGAGTACTACAAAAAGAAATTACTGACCCGTCGCGACGAGTTGGTGAAGACCATCGTGCGCACCGAAGAAGAAGGGCGCCAGGCCGACGACGACCCCACCGTGGATCTGGCTGATAAGGCTGCAAACTCCTATACCAAGGAATTCCTCTTCGGCCAGACCAATACGGACCGCACCATCCTGAACATGATTGACGAAGCTCTAAAGCGCATTCGCAACAATGAGTACGGCACCTGTGCCAATTGTCAGGAGGAGATGCAGCAGAAGCGTCTTGACGCGGTGCCTTGGGCCAAACACTGCATTTCCTGCCAGGAGAAAATGGAACAGGGCGCCTTGTAATCCCTCACTTCGCATCGATTACCGAATCAGTAGCTAACTGAAGTAGAATAAACCCAGCGAGGATGGGTGTCGCTGCGCTATGGTCCTTCCTGGGTCCCGGATTGCGGTAGTGCGCTGGCTGGAGGGTTTTGCCAGCGCTCTGACCAGTGTGGTGTTCCCCGCGGGTTGCCGGCTCTGCGATGCGCCCCTGACGCATGCCCGGCGTCTACCCATCTGCGAAGCCTGTCTGGCCTCGTTTCAAACGATCCTGCCGCCAATCTGTAGCCTTTGCGGCTAGGTCCTGCCCGCCACCGCCCAATCAAGCGATGCCGCTGCGCTTTGCCGAGATTGCACGCAAGGCAGATTTGCGTTTCAGGCCTCACGCAGTTTTGGCGTTTATGAAGGGGTGTTGGCGCACGCCATCGTCCTCCTGAAGTACGAACGCCTCGAGCCACTGGGCTCTTATTTCGCCTGGCAGCTCTTGCAAGTGGCCCGGGGCGATTCACAACTCCTGCCCGTGGACGTGGTCGTACCCGTTCCCCTGCACCGCCAGAAGCGCAAGGACCGCGGCTATAACCAGGTGGACCTCTTCGCTCACCCCTTGGCCCGGCGCCTTCGCCTCCCCTACCGCCCCATTCTCCTGATGCGTTCGCGGCCCCGGCCGGAAAAGCACCTCCTGAGCCAGGAGGAACGTTGGGAGGCGGTACGTGGTGCTTTTGTCATGTGCCCGGGCGGCCGGGTTGACAATTTACGGGTCTTGTTGCTAGATGATGTAATGACCACGGGAGCGACGCTCGATGCGTGTGCTCGCGCGTTACGCGAAGCCGGAGCCCGTTCGGTACTGGGCCTCACTATTGCCAGAGCCGCACGAACCGCTACCCCCGTCAGTGGAGCGTATTAACCTGAAGGGTGCGCGATGAGCGCAAGAAGGCCAGACGCGATCGATCCCCGAGGGAGACATTCCCTTGAAGCGGGTGGCTCGCTTGTGCCCAACAGTTCGGGGAACACTTCCAACCGTCTCCTCCCTCCTCTCCCCGGCCGGCGTGTTTCCATGATGCAGGAACCCGTGCTGGTGCTGAACGCGACATACGAACCCATTAACGTTACTGCCGTGCGCCGGGCCATGGTGCTGCTCCTGAAGGGCGTGGCGCAGGCCGAAGAGGTGCACAGCGCAGAGGTCCACTCCGCAGCTCACGCACACAAAGTGCCTTCGGTGATCCGTCTGCTGGCCTATCGCCACATCCCTCAGCAGAGCCGTGCGCTCTCGCGGAAGAATATTCTGTTGCGCGATCGCAACACCTGCCAGTTCTGTGGCCGGATCTTCTCCAGCTCCGAATTGACACTGGATCATGTGTTGCCGCGTTCGCGTGGCGGGCGCTCTTCCTGGGAGAATCTGGTGGCGTGCTGCTACCGCTGCAACAACACCAAAGGTGATCGCACTCCTGAGGAAGCGGGGCTGAAACTTGCACGGCGTCCTCGCCCTTTTACCCTCCATACCTCGCGACAGCTCATGCGGCTGATTGGCCATCGCGATGAGCGCTGGCGTAAATACCTGTTTTACTGAGACTTATTCGCCAGCCGCAGAATCTCGCCCGGCTATCTTGGGCCTCATGCAGATTTGGGAAACCTTTTTCGCCGCAACGCATCTAACTCTGTAATACCACTTCGAGGACACACCCCGGGAAGCAGTTAGGGCAACCCCCTGGCTGCTTCTCTTCCTTTTAGCCCACTTTCTTCCGGATAACCTTAGAGCGGCCCGCGATGCAACCTTCTTCGGCGCACTCTACTTTCGTCTGTCGCTAGCTCTGCGGAGCTTCGCGGTGCCCGCCTTGGGAGGCTTCGGGAAAGCTCTCCAGCGCAGAGGCTTCATCGGGAAACTCCGGAAAGACCTGATAAAGCTGCGTGACCTTCAAAATCTCCTCGACCTTCGGCGCCAAACCTACCACTTTCATCGCTCCGCCCTTTTTGACGACAGCGAGGTAGTTGCGCACCAGTTCCCCGATGCCGGAACTGTCCAGGTAATCGAGATTCTTCAAGTTCAGAAGAATATTGCGATGGCCACGTTTCAGTAGCCCCAGAATGGCCTCTCGGAAAGTCCCGCCTTCAAACGAAGTCAGCCTCCCGCTTACATCGACGAGAGACACGGCACCAACTTGCCGGATGGTTACGGTGAAACTCACGCGATCCTTTCCTGAGCGATGTTGCGCTAGATTGTATCGTGTGTTTCCGGGAAGGCAAGAGCCTGGCGCTTCTCCCGGGCCGCCGCTCCTCGCGCGTCTATTGTCGCATCACGACCCGAAGGCCTCGCCGCCAACCCTCCACCAAGCCCACGCGGATCACCTCGATCTCTGGTTTGAGGAAACGCAGCAGAGTGTCTGTACTGGGATGAAAGCGCAAAGCGGGCGCCACCAGATAGACCAGAGGCGGGTCAGGATGCAGTTCGAGCCCCGAAAAATATCCGTAGCGCACAAGGTCGCCGTGCACTTGCAGGTGTCTTATCCGCGACCAGTAATCCCCCGCCTGCAATGGCAAGTCCGGATTCTCCACCGCTTTCAGTTCGACAATCGCCAGCCGGTGCGTTCGCGTGACGCACAGCAAATCCAAAATCCCATGCTGGCCGGCGGATTGCGCGAACACCTGCTCGTACACATGTGCCGGGTCGAGAGCCAGATCAATCTGGCTGGCATCGCTCATCACTAGCGTCTGCATCCATCGTTCGGCTTGCGCGCGATAAAGCGGGTGGCGCGTCTCGCTTGCCAGCGGATGGCGGAAATTCTCCAAGTTCAACACAAGTTGCTTCAGCGCCACCTCGCTGTGTGCGTTGAGTTCCTCCCAGTGCCCTTCCATGCCGAACGTGATCTGCCCTTCCGCCCATCGCGCAAACGGTAAACCACGGAAGCGCAGGACCACTTCCTGCACCTGGGGCGATGGATGCGCGCGAATGGCTTCCGGCGCCAGCGCCACGACCGGCGCAATTGCTGGAGCAGCGCGGTCCAGCAGCAATTGGGATTCGCGGCGCGGCACCAGCCACGCGTTGATGTTTCCGTTCCCGCAGGGATCCATGCGCTCCAGCGTCTCGCGTTGCGCGTCTCGTTCATACACCTGCACGGCCAGGCGCGTGTCAATGGCATGCAGGCGTGCCGCAAGCGACGCGGACTTGCCCTTCGGCAAGATCAGCCGCAGCCCGGAGATATTACCGTGCCCGTGGCTCTGTCGTGCGCGGTCCAGCCACAACAGCGCGTAGGTGAGGCTGCTTTCGAGGGCATCCGGCGATTCCTCGTCGGAAACCGCGAGGAACGCAAACCTCTGTGTCCCTTTGCGGCATACCCCCCGTGCGTAAACGCGCGAGAGGGAATGCTCCAGGTCTGCCGCGATGGAAAGCTTTTCGAGCGTTTCATCGGGAAAGCGCTCCGCTAGAATGCGCCGGAGTTGCTCGCAGAATTCCTCCCGTGACAGCCCCTTGGCGTCGCGATGGTAGTCCAGCCGGACAAGCTCCAGCCGCTGTGGCTTGATGCGGCCAAAACATTCCACCGCCAGCAGCAGGCGTTCTTCCGATTGGTCGGTGATGGCCAGCACGCGCCTGGTCAAATTGCAGTTCTTGGACCACAAGTGCAGCAGCGGCTTCGCCGGTGCGCCGCGTACTTCCCAGGCCAGCGGCGTGCTCGAACTGATCCGTCCGCCGTTTTCCCGGATTTCGATCGTGGCGCCCTTCGACAAATCCCGCAGGCAGCCGCGCAGCTCCTCGCTAAGGTCCATGCCGCTATATTAATCTAACTATGTGGTTAACGAACAACTATTTCACAGCAGATAGTTGTAAATAAGATGCGCGCACGAAGGGTTGTTGCATGTTCCAGGTTGCGGGCACGTGCTCAAACGAAATCTCAATGGGACGCCGTTCGCCCGGCGCAAGGAAGGCGGCCGGCGCGCCCAGCACATTCCGCGTTTCGCGCAGCGCGATTTGATCCATGGAGTCGGCGAACTCCACGGTAAGCGACAGCATCAGAATCTTCTCTGGGCCGTCGTTGACGACTTCCCCCGAAAGCGTCGTCACTTCCTGATGGAGGAAGTTCTCCGCGCGGCTCAGTGAAATCTTCTCGACTTTGATGTTTTTGAGGTAGGCCTGCTCCGCCGGGGTCATCTTCACCCCGACTGTTCCTTGATACAGCCTTGGCGTCACCGCCGGCACATGGAAAAGAAACCACAAGCTGAGACCGATCGCCAGCGCCACCACGATGCCGATGGTCACGGTCACCCATCCGCTCGCCCCTTCTTTCCCGGGTCTTTCGCGTATTTGCAATTCATTTTGCATGGCTACTTCTCTCAAATTCTCGGCAAGTGCCCTCCCGGCTTCAGCGGCCCAGGCTCAAGCGGTGCACCAGCGGTTCCGGCAGGCGCGCATTCCGCATGCGCTCCTGGACCTTTTCGACGTCATAAGGCACACGCCAGAACTCTACCACCTGGTGCTCCAGATCGGCGATGGCAAAACCTGCGCGCGGATCGGAGTCGCGCGGCTGCCCGACCGATCCCGGATTCAGCAGGTACCGCCTCCCGGCTTCGATGCGCAGCACGCTGCGAATCTCACCGATGCGCGGGTGCACCTGCAAAACTTCCAGTTGCGAGTCCTGATACGCGAAACCTCCCTGGTGGTGCGTGTGTCCGTAGAACGTGACCGGGCGTGAAGAATCCAGTAGTCCTTCAAGCGCTTGCGTGGGCGTGAACACGTATTCATCTTCATCCTGAAACGCGCCGTGCACCAGCACCACTCCTTCCGCTTCCAGCGGGCCTTGCGGCAATGCCGCGAGCCAATCCATATTTTCGTTCGCGAGCTGCGAGCGCGTCCAATTAACGGCCATTTTGGCCACCGGATTGAAATCTTCGGTTGACATCAGATCGGCAACTGCTTTGTCGTGGTTGCCGCGAATCGTTGCTGCGCCAAGTTCCCGTATGCGCGTCGTGACTTCGTTCGGGTCCGGCCCGTAACCTACCACGTCTCCCAGGCACACGACGCGTTCCCAGCTCCCTTTCGCCGCGTCGAGGGAGGCTTCTAGGGCCGTTAGATTGGCATGGAGATCGCTGAGAACTAGGAGTCGCATCCGGCCTATCCGAACCGTGCCAACGAGTATAAATGAAGCCGGGGGGCCGAGCGCAAGGCATTGTGAACGTTCATCAACACGTTTGCGGCTCCCGCTGTGGCTAGAAACGTAACAGGAAAATATCACCGGCCGCGAAACATTCCGCCAGCGAACCTCGTCTATACGGGTGCGGCCGATGTTTGGGCTGTTCGGGACGAAACGAGATTTAGTAAAGAAACCCCGCGGTGGCAGCCGCGGGGTCATTGACACGCAGTTTTTCCGGATCGTGAACCAGAAAGAAGAGGTGTCTTCTTCGCGAGGCTACCTTTCCTTTGCCTGCGTGTCAACTCTCTCGTCCTGCAACCGCCATTCGGCTGACTCGCTCCTTGAAAGGAAATGACACGCATGAGCACCAATTCCATCGTTCGCAGTTTGATTCTGGCCTCGGCACTCGCCATCTCGGTTCCCGCGTTCGCCAAGCCCATGGTCAAGGATTTGTCCATTGCTCACCTTATGCACGTCGGCCAAACCAGCATCCAGTCCGGCGACTACCGCATCCTCATAGACGGCAATCACCTCACCATCCAAAAAGGCAGGAAGGTCGTGGCGCAATCGGAAGGCCGTTGGGAAGACCGCAGCTCAAAATCTCCCTATGACGAAATCGTTGCCGACGCCAATGGCAACATGATGGAACTTCGCTTCCAGGGTAAAACGGGCGTTTTCGTTTTGGCCCAGTAAGGCGTAATCACGTGATTTCCACGCTCGAATTGCCGGGGAAGCTGATTCTATATTCGGCTTCCTTCCTCTTCTGGGCCACCCGGGAATTTCTGAAGTGGCAGACACCGGTTGTTGCCGCGAGCGAAGCCCTCACCGCGTTTGCGCTCGTACTTCGTGCGCGCTTTTCCCACGCCGCACTAAAACCCGCCCCACGCTAGCGAATTAACATGCAGTCTCCATAACTGTAGAACCGGTAGCATGCCTCCACGGCATGCCGGTAGGCCGCCAGGATCGACTCGCGTCCCGCAAATGCGCAAACGAGCGCCAGCAGTGTGGATTTCGGCAAGTGGAAATTCGTCAAAAGGCCTTCCACCACGCGAAACCCGTGCCCGGGGAAGATGAACAGGTTGGCCTCGGCTTTTCCCGCTTCGATAATCTTCGCGTCTCCGCGCTCTGCCGCCTTAGCCGCCGCATCTTCCAGCGCGCGTACCACTGTCGTACCCACCGCAAGCACTCGGCGCCCTTCCTCCCTGGCGCGATGGATTCGCTCCGCCGTGTCTTCAGAGATTTCGTACGCCTCGGAATGAATCTTGTGCTCTTCGAGTATCTCCGCGTGAATGGGCTGAAACGTCCCGAGTCCCACGTGCAGCGTGATTTCGCACGTCTCGCAGCCGCGGGTTCGGACTTTCTCGAGAATTTCTTGCGTGAAGTGCAAGCCCGCCGTCGGCGCGGCCACGGCTCCGGGCTTCTCCGCATACACCGTCTGGTAACGCTCGCGATCGGATGATTCGTCGGGGCGGTCGATGTAGGGCGGCAACGGCACGTGTCCCAACCGCTCGATGTTCTCTTCGACGCTTTGCTCGTTCTGAGAGCGAAAGCGAATCGTTCGTAATCCTAATTCGCCGCGCGCCAGGATTTCGCCTTCCAACTCCCCATCGCCGAAAAGCACGCGCTCCCCCACGGCCATTTTCCGGCCCGGGCGCACCAGGGCTTCCCAAATCTCTAATTCAACTTTCCGCGTAAGGAAAACTTCCACCGTTCCCGTCAAGTGCTCTCGGGCAGTCTTGCGCGATGGCGATTGCGAGTGAACGCCGGCGCGTTTTCCAAACAACCGTGCCGGCAGCACGCGGGCATTGTTCAGGACCAAGAGTTCATCGCCGTGCAGCAACTGCGGTAATTCCGTGAAAGCGCGGTCCTCCCATGCACCGCTTCGGCGATCAAGCAGCATCATCCTCGAGGCTTCACGGAGCGTCGCAGGCCGCTGCGCGATCAGCTCTTCTGGCAATGAGTACTCAAAGGCGTCAACCCGCATTAACCCGAACTATAGCAAAACAAGTGAATTCAGGTGCGATTACGTCTATGCATCCACGTTCAGCTTCGGAGGTAGCAGCAGCGTCCGGCTTTGTACTATCCTGTATATAACTGTAAATAAGCACCTTATTATTTCTTTCAGGACGTCGGACATTATACCTGACAGTATTACACTCATATGTTATTATATGCGCAAGATCATCTATGGAGGTCTTTAACTATGAGAGCTACTTTAAGCCGCTTTGAACCTTTTCCTGGCGGCACTACCCTGCAGGACCAAATGAACCGCCTCCTCAACGAGGCTTTTGAGCGCACTTCGAACGAGGCCAACTTGACGGCGTGGGCACCCGCGGTGGATATTTACGAGACCGAGCACGAACTCGTCGTCAAGGCGGACATTCCTGAAATTAAGCCCGAAGAGCTCGACGTCCGCGTCGAGAACAACATCCTCACCATCCGCGGTGAACGCAAGTTCGAGGAAAAAGTGAGCGAGAACAACTACCTGCGCGTGGAGCGTTCTTATGGCTCCTTTAGCCGCAGCTTCTCTCTTGCCAACACCGTGAATGCCGAAGCGATCAAGGCCGACTACAAGAACGGCGTGCTGACGCTGAGCATCCCCAAGCGCGAGGAGGCCAAGCCGAAGCAGATCAAGGTCAATGTGGAGGCGCCCACACTGGCTGCGGCGGCGGGCCGCTAAGGCGCGAATCGTTCAATCGGCGAAGTCGCCGTGGGTTAGCATAGGGGCTGGCACTCGCGCCAGCCCCTTTTTCTTCAGCACGCCAGGGAAGTGAGGAACTATGCTGCGTTTTGACAAAATGACCGTGAAAGCACAGGAGGCGCTGCAAGCGGCGGAGGGTGTTGCCGCGAGTCACGAAAATCAATCCATCGAGCCGCTGCATCTTCTTGCGGCACTCATCCAGCAGCCCGACGGCGTTGTCCCACCACTTCTTGCCCGCCTCGGCATCCGCACGGAGCTCCTCACCCAGGATCTCGAGCGCGAAATCGGGCGCTTGCCAAAAGTTCACGGCTTCGCGCAACAAACCATGGGCCGCCCGCTGAATGACGTCTTGGAACGCGCTTTCGGCGAAGCCGACAAATTCAAGGACGAGTACGTTTCCACCGAACATTTTTTCCTGGCCATTGCCGGTCAGGATCGCGATACCGCTGGTCAGTTGCTCAAGAAAAATGGCGCGTCCCACGAAGCTATTCTGCAGGCCCTCGCGGGTGTGCGCGGCAGCCAGCGTGTCACTTCGCAGAATCCAGAGGCCACCTACGCGGCGCTCGAAAAATACGCGCGCGACCTGACCGAACTAGCCCGCCGCTCCAAGCTCGACCCGGTCATTGGCCGCGATGAAGAGATTCGCCGCGTGATGCAGATTCTGGCGCGCCGCACGAAGAATAACCCCGTGCTGATCGGAGAACCCGGCGTTGGCAAGACTGCGATCGTCGAAGGCCTGGCGCAGCGCATCGTTTCCGGCGACGTCCCCGACGTTCTGAAAACCAAGCGGCTCGTCGCGCTGGACCTGGCGGCCATGGTTGCGGGCGCAAAGTATCGCGGCGAATTTGAAGATCGCTTGAAAGCTGTCCTGAAAGAAATTGCGGAAGCCGAAGGCCAGATCATCCTGTTCATCGACGAGTTGCATACCCTCGTCGGCGCCGGCGCGGCCGAAGGCGCCATGGACGCCTCCAACATGCTGAAGCCGGCGTTGGCGCGTGGTGAATTGCGCGCGATTGGTGCCACCACCATCAACGAATACAAGAAATACATCGAGAAGGACCCCGCACTCGAGCGTCGCTTCCAGCCCGTCTTGGTGTCCGAACCCACGGTCGAGGACACCATAGCCATTTTGCGCGGCCTCAAGGATCGCTACGAGGTTCATCACGGCGTGCGCATCAAGGATGCCGCCATCCTGGCCGCCGCTACCCTTTCACACCGCTACATCTCCGACCGCTTCCTGCCAGACAAGGCCATCGACCTCATCGATGAAGCTGCCGCCAGCTTGCGCATGCAGATCGATTCCCTGCCAACCGAAATTGACGAAATCGAACGGCGCATTATGCAGCTTGAGATTGAACGCCAGGCGCTGCTGAAGGAAACGGACGCGCATTCCGTGGAGCGCCGGGCGCAAATCGAGAAAGAACTGGCCAAGCTGCGCGAGGATTCCAGCGGGCGCAAGGCTCGTTGGCAAGCCGAGAAGGCCGCCATCGGGAAAATCCGCAAGTTGAAAGAACAGATTGATCAGCTCAAGGCCGATGAGCAACGTTTCGAGCGGGCCGGAGAACTCGCCAAGGTCGCTGAAATTCGCTACGGCAAGATCGCCCAGGCGGAACGGGAGTTAAAGAAGGCCCAGGATGGTTTTGACGCCGTTCAAAAAAACACCCGCATGCTGAAGGAAGAAGTGGATGAGGAAGATATCGCCAAGCTTGTCAGCAAGTGGACCGGCATTCCCGTTGGCCGATTGCTCGAGGGCGAGGCGCAGAAGCTTGTGCACATGGAGGAGCGCCTCCGCCAGCGCGTTGTCGGCCAGGAAGACGCTCTTTCGCGCGTGGCAAACGCCGTGCGCCGCAGCCGCGCCGGACTCTCCGACGCCAAGCGCCCCATCGGCTCGTTTATTTTCCTGGGTCCGACTGGCGTGGGCAAAACCGAACTGGCCCGTGCACTCGCGGAGTTTCTCTTTGACGATGAGAAGTTGATGATTCGCATCGATATGTCCGAATACATGGAGAAGCACAGCGTTTCCCGGCTGATTGGCGCGCCCCCAGGCTATGTCGGCTACGAAGAAGGCGGGCAGCTCACCGAACAGGTTCGCCGCCATCCTTATTCGGTCATCCTGTTCGACGAAATCGAGAAGGCGCACCCGGACGTCTTCAATGTGCTCTTACAAATTCTGGAAGACGGGCGCCTGACGGACGGCAAGGGCCGCACCGTGGATTTCCGCAACACCGTTCTGGTCATGACCAGCAACGTCGGCTCGACGGCCATCTTTGAACTTGCGGGGAAGGATCCCGAACGTGCTCGCAAGGAAGCGATGGAAGCATTGCGCGCGGCGTTCCGGCCGGAATTCATCAACCGCATTGATGAAATCGTGATCTTCAACCCGCTCGGCAAGGAACAACTGGAACGCATCGTGGTGCTGCTGCTGAAGAATGTTGAAAAACTCCTCGCGGAACGACAGATTACCCTGGAGTTGACGCGGCCCGCCATTGAATTGTTGCTGCACGAAGGCTTTGATCCGGCTTACGGCGCGCGCCCGCTCCGGCGTACCATCCAGCGCCTCGTTCAGGATCCCCTGGCGATGCAGATTCTGGAAGGCGCGGTTCTCCCCGGCGACCACGTGCGCGTCGATCGCGACGCCAAGAAGGATGCCATGCGCTTCGAGCGCGCGCCCGCCAAGTCTGCAGCCACAGCTGCAAGGAAATGATGGCGGGGATGAGCTTCTCGCCTGGAGCGCGCTGCGGCTTGACGCTCTCCAGAACGCGCTCTAGACTGTTTTTTCTGCCGGGCAAATTTGACTTTCACCAGGAAGGCTAATTACATGAAAGTTTTGCGTACCGGTGCTCTTCTTATTCTTCTGAGTGTGTTGTTGGTCGTTGTGGGCGGCGCTCTTGGCGGGCGTGGCGGCATGCAGATCGCTCTGGTCATCGCCATTGTGATGAACGCCATCTCCTACTTTTTCTCGGATAAGATTGCCCTGAAATCCAGCGGCGCCCAGCCTGTGACTCGCGAACAGCTACCCCGGTTCTATCAGGTGATGGAACGCCTTGCAGCCAAATCGAACATACCCGTGCCGAAACTCTATGTCGTTCCCGACGCAGCGCCCAATGCCTTCGCCACGGGGCGCAATCCGAATCATGCTTCCGTCGCGGTCACGCAAGGTCTGCTACAAATCATGAGCGACGACGAACTCGAAGGCGTCATCGCTCATGAGCTTTCTCACGTGCGTAATTACGACATCCTGACCAGCTCCATCGCTGCCACCCTCGCTGGCGCGATCACCTATATGGCCCAAATGGGCAGGTGGGCCATGATCTTCGGCGGCTACGGCGGTAGCCGCGATGATGACCGGGGAGGCGGCGGGTTCTCTGCCCTGCTGATGATTTTCCTCGCCCCCTTTGCCGCCCTCCTGCTGCAACTCTTTTTGTCACGTACGCGCGAGTACGCCGCCGACGAAACTGGGGCTCGCATGGTCGGTCAGCCCTATGGTTTGATCAGCGCCTTGGAGAAGCTGGGAGCGTATAACCGGCGCATCCCCACTTCAGCGATTTCGCCCAGCACATCTTCGCTGTGCATCGTAAAGCCTATGTTCGGCGGGGGCACTCTGGCCTCACTGTTCAGCACCCATCCCCCGCTTGAAGATCGCATTGCCGCGCTCCGCAAGATGGTGAACACCCCCTTGCGGTGATTCATGTCACATGCAACGCAAGTTCATCCTGCGGTAAAGATTTCCGTTTCCGTGAGCAACAAATCCCACTTTGTCCTGCTTTCTTTCCACTAAGCCACGCATTATAAATAGGTTAGCTAAATTTCGGCACCTTCCTCGCTTTGGTTCCACAAATGCACCTATCTCTGGTACCAGCTGGAGTCTTCATTGCGGGACTCAAGGGATACAGGGTATGAGCTGTCGAGACACTATTCATCTGATTTGCATGTACTTAGAGGGGAAACTCTCTCCCGGCGTCCAGGTCGAAATCGAGCGCCATCTGCATTCCTGTCCGGACTGCCGGCTAGTTTTGGACGCCGCGACGACTACCTTGGATCGCTATTTCGGGCCTCCCAAACTCACCTCAAATTCCCAGGCCGCCTGAGCAATTCCCACTAACGTCATCTCTGCTAAACACTTAGCCGTACAAGGAAAACGTGTTTGTGCGACCCCAAATTCATGGTGGTGCCTGTGCATCCTTCTTATTTCCGCAATGTGAAAAACCTGCAAAATTTACGTTGGTGGGGGTGCACAGGTAATCTTTACTAGTACTAGTACATTTCAATTCGCAGCTCATCGCTCTCTCTTCCTCCACTAAACCGTCCGCATTCATGATCTTAGAAGCGCCAATATCCGTTGCTCCACTTTGGCTCCACGAGTGCCCGTTTTCCTTTCCGCAGGGCGGCGACGCCAAAAGGAGATGATGTCAATGAGCGAGTTTCAGGATACGAACGTCCAGAGCACCACAGGCACTCCCCGCTGGGTTGGTCTGGCCATTGCGGCCCTCGGTGTAGTTTCGTTAATCGGCGTGGGAGTAGGTGTTAGCGCTTTGAATCATGCAAGATCCGTCGAGCAGTCTACCCAGGCTTCTTTGAAGCAACAGAACGATGCACTCGGACAACGCCTGGCCAAGTCTGAGGACCAGAACCAGCAATTACAGAGCGACGTCAAAGTCGTCACGGACAAACTGAACGTCACGCAGGACGAACTGATCAATGCGCGCAAGCAGTCGAAGGCCGCGATCGCTACCTATGACAAGAAGTTGACTGGCCTTGAGTCCAATGTGAACACGCAGCTTGCCACCAAAGCCAGCACCGAGGACGTGAACAAGTTGGGCGGCGACGTTACCGGAGTAAAGAATGACCTTGACGTCACCAAAGCCAAGCTCGATCGCTCCATGGGCGACATGAATGTGATGAGCGGCTTGATTGCACGCAATCACGACGACCTGGAAGAACTCAAGCGCCGCGGCGACCGCAATTACTTTGAATTCACACTGACCAAGGCCAAGACCCCGGAGCGCGTCGGTCCCGTGCAGATGTCTTTGAACAGGACCGATTCGAAAAAGTCCAAGTACACGATGACCGTCCTTGTCGATGACAAGTCCATCGAGAAGAAGGACAAGACCGCCGGCGAGCCTGTGCAGTTCTACGTCAAGGGCAGTGCACGGTTGTCTCCTTACGAGATCGTGGTCTTCGACGTCGGCAAGAACCAGGTCACCGGTTATCTGTCCACGCCCAAGTCCGCCGCATCAGCAACCGCCGCCAGCAATACTCCTGCACAATAAACAACTTCGACTTGCCGTATCCACGCAAGTCCATTTCCTTGAGAGCGATACGAAAAGGGAGGATCCAGAGAATCCTCCCTATTCCTTTGCCCGCCTAAACCTGCTGGCGTTTCCCGCGTCTAACAATCAACTGCCTCTGGACAGCTTTCCGGCGCTGTGCCAATCTAAAGGCCTTCGGATGGACGTCATTTGAAGCAGCATCCTATGAGGGGGAGGAAAGATGAAAACTAAATCCGTTGCAGGCTTGGTGCTCGCTCTTTTCGCGGCAGGACTTTTGTATGCCGCCACTGGGACTTGGACCGGCTATATCTCCGACAGCATGTGCGGGGCAAAAGGCGCCAGCGAAAAGCACGCTGATTGCGCCGCTAAGTGCGTGAAGGAGCATGGCGCGAAGTATGTCTTCGTCAACGATGCTGATAAGAAGGTGTACGCCATTGATGCTCAGGACAAAGTCGCTGCTCATGCCGGCCATCACGTCACCGTGAAGGGCTCGGTTGATGGCGACAATCTGAAGCTCACCGACATCGAGATGGCCAAGTAAGACCTCTCGATCTAACCTCTGTTTTTGAACAGGCAGGAATTCGCTCCTGCCTGTTTTCTTTTGGCACGGCCGCCAAATTCCGATACGATGAGCGTTCGCCCATGTCCACAACTCTTCTTCACGTTGGCCGCGCCTTTACTCCCCTGACGGAACTCCACGACGCTGGCATCTTGATCCGCGACGGCGTGATCGAAACCATCGGCCCGCGAAACAGTATGTCTCTCCCTGCCGGTGCGAACGAAGTCAGCGCCGCAGGCCGGATAGCGGCTCCCGGCTTTCTCGATGTCCACATTCATGGTGCCGGCGGCCACGACGTAATGGAAGGCACGCCGGATGTGCTCCAGGCCGTCTCCAAAACCATCGCGGTTCACGGCACAACCTCGTACGTGGCGACAACTGTCACCGCGAGCCCTGAAAACATCTGCATAGCTTCAGAGGGAATTGCTCGTTACATCGCTACGCAACACCAGGCCACGGATACGCGTGCCGAAATCCTAGGGATCCACTTCGAAGGACCGTTCATCAGCCCTGTGCGCCGCGGCGTTCATCCCTTGGAATGGCTGAAGTTGCCTTCCGCCGAGTTGCTGGCGAAGTTTGTTGCCGCCGCTGGTGGCCATGCCCGCATCATCACCATCGCGCCGGAACTTCTCGGAGCTATTCCTTGCATTGATGCCGCGCAAAAATCCGGAATGGTTGTTGGGATAGGTCATACCGACGCCACCTTTGAGCAGGCCCTCGCCGCCTTCCATCAGGGTGCGCATCACGCGATCCACATGTACAACGCCATGCGCCCGTTTTCTCACCGCGATGCCGGCGTCATCGGCGCCGTCCTCACTACTCCCGGCGTCACCGCAGAACTCATCGCCGATGGCGTGCACGTCGAGGAAACGGCTATGCGCCTGCTCCTTCAGGCGAAGGGCGCGGGAGGCGTCATCCTTATAAGCGACGGCATTTCTGCCACGGGCATGCCTGACGGGACATACATGCTGGGATCATTTGAGGTAACCGTGAGCGGCGGCGTCTGCCGCAATGCCGAAGGTAAGCTGGCCGGTAGCACGCTGACGCTGGACCGCGCTTTGCGCAACATCGTTGGTCTGGGTGCCCCCCTCAGCGATGCCCTGCGCATGCTCACGCTGAATCCCGCCACGCTGCTGGGCATCGAATCTAAAAAGGGCTCGCTACGCGCAGGAGCGGATGCGGATATCGTTCTCCTCGATGACGCGCTCAACGTGACGCAAGTCTGGACCCGCGGCTGTACAAATTAAGCCGACTTAATTCCAAAAGCCGTTGCTTCAGTCCGACGCCACCGGCGCCCCGCGGTATTTCCTGACGATCTGTATACGGATCACCGCGCGCGCCAAAGCCACCGAAGCGCGGTCCCAATCGATATTCGTATCGTTGGAAGCCAGCCGCTTCTCCGCGCGCGCACGTGCTGCTTCGGCCCTGTTTATATCAATCTCTTCCGCCCGTTCCGCAGTTTCTGCCAGCACCGTGACGCGGTCCGGCAGCACTTCCGCGAATCCGCGTACCACCGAAAGCGTAGTCGGCTGGCTCGAAGTCGCTTTGCGGTACGTCAATTCGCCGATTCCCAACTCCGTCATCAGCGGCGCGTGCCCCGGCAATACCCCCAGCGCGCCCTCCGCGCCGGGAATAATCACCTCGATCACCGTTTCCCGCAGCAGTTGCCGCTCGGGCGTCACTACGACCAATTCTATGGATTCAGGCAGCATCTCCTTCTTTCCTAAACGCCCGCCTTCATCTTCTCAGCCTTCTCCAGCATTTCCTCAATCGTGCCAACCATGTAGAACGCCTGCTCCGGGAGATCGTCGTACTTGCCTTCGACGATCTCCTTGAAGCTGCGCACGGTGTCTTCAATCTTCACGTACTTCCCTTCGAGCCCCGTAAACTGCGCGGCGACATACATGGGCTGCGAGAGGAATCTCTCGATTCTTCTGGCTCTCGCCACGGACCGCTTGTCCTCATCGGAAAGTTCTTCGATACCCAGGATCGCGATGATGTCCTGTAAGTCTTTATAGCGCTGCAGTACAGACTTCACCGCGCGCGCGACGCTGTAATGTTCTTGCCCGACCACGCGCGGATCCAGAATGCGCGAACTGCTGGCCAGCGGATCAACCGCGGGATAAATCCCGCGCTCCACAATCTGCCGGCTCAGGTTGGTCGTCGCATCCAGGTGCGTAAACGTCGCGGCCGGCGCCGGGTCGGTGTAGTCGTCCGCAGGCACGTAAATCGCTTGCACGGAGGTGATGGAGCCCGTCTTTGTGGACGTGATCCGTTCCTGCAGTTCCCCGATTTCCGTGTTCAGATTGGGCTGATATCCCACCGCCGAAGGCATGCGGCCCAGCAGCGCGGAGACTTCGGAGCCCGCTTGCACGAAGCGGAAAATGTTGTCGATGAAGAGCAGCACGTCCAGATGTTCTTCGTCGCGGAAATATTCCGCCACGGTCAACCCTGTCAGGCCAACACGCAGGCGCGCTCCGGGAGGTTCCGTCATCTGTCCGTAAATCAGCGCCGCGCGCGATTTTTCTGGGTCGCCCGGCACCACGACCCCGGATTCCTGGAATTCCAGGTACAGGTCGTTTCCTTCGCGCGTCCGTTCGCCCACGCCGGCGAAAACAGAGACGCCGCCGTGCTTCATGGCTACGTTGTGAATCAATTCCTGGATCAGCACGGTTTTACCGACACCCGCGCCGCCAAACAACCCAATCTTCCCGCCCTTCAAAAACGGCTGGATCAGGTCCACCACTTTGATCCCGGTCTCAAACATCTCCAGCGCCGTGGATTGGTCTTCCAGCGTCGGTGACGGCCGGTGGATAGGATAAAACTTCTCCGCTTTCACCGGTCCCAGATTGTCCACCGGTTTGCCCAGCACGTTCAGCACGCGTCCCAGTGTGGCCCGCCCCACAGGCACTTCGATGGGTTTCCCCGTGTCGTACGCCTTCATGCCGCGCACCATGCCTTCGGTCGGCTCCATCGCCACTGCGCGCACGCGTCCTTCGCCCAGGTGCTGTTGCACTTCTGCGGTCACGTCTAGTGGCGTGGGAACGTTAAAGCCCTCGCTCGTGATGCGCACTGCGTTGTAAATCGCCGGCAGGTGTCCGGCTTCATACTGAATGTCCAGCACAGGCCCGATGACCTGCACCACATGTCCCACCGCTGCGTATTGCTCCGCCATCTTCGGCTCCTCTAATTCTGTAACGTAACTTGTGACTCGCCTCGAATCACAAGTCACGAATCACGCTTCACTACGCCGTACTGGACGCCCCGCTCACAATCTCAATAATTTCCTTCGTGATGGCCGCTTGCCGCACCTTGTTCATGTACAGCGTCAGCGCGTCAATCACGTCGCCGGCATTCTTGGTAGCCGCTTCCATCGCCGTCATGCGTGCCGCATGTTCCGCTGCGGAGGATTCCAGCATCGAACGCAACACCTGTGTCTCAACATACCTCGGCAGGAGCCGGTCCAGGATCTGCTCCTCCGGTTGCTCATAGATGTAGTCAATCTGCGCGCATTCAACTTCCGCCGGTGTCTCTTCGCCGCTCTCGATTGCTTCCACCGGCAAAAGCTTTTCCACGGTCAGACGCGGGGCCAGCACGTTCTTGAATTCGCTGAACACCATGTACACCGCATCTACCGACTCTCTCGCATACAGGTCCGTCACCAGGCTGGCAATCTCCCGCGCAATTCCGAAATCCACGCGCGCCAGCACGTTCACGTATTCCCCGGCGAATTCCATCCCGGCCTTGCGCAGCGTGTCGCGCCCCTTCTTCCCAATCGGGATGGTCACGATCTTCTTGCCCTTTTTACTGCGAATGAATTCCCCAGCAGTTTTCAGGATGTTGGCGTTGAAGGCGCCTGCCAACCCGCGTTCACCCGCCAGCACCAGCACCAGGATGCGCTCTTCCGGGCGCTTTGCCAGCAACGGGTGTTGTGGCGATTCGATCCGCGCCATCGTGGACCGCAGCACGCGCACGAGCTCCTTGGCATAAGGCCGCGCCGCCAGCGCCGATTCCTGCGCCCGGCGCAGCCGAGCAGCGGACACGAACTTCATCGCGCGGGTAATCTGCTGGGTGTTTTTCACCGAGCGGATGCGTCGCCGGAAATCGAGAAGTGTAGGCATGTTTTATCGCCGGTCCGCTTAATGCGCTCCTGCCGCAATCGCCGCGGTGAAGCGTTCCTTGAACGCGTCGATGGCAGGTTTGAGGCCCGCTTTGATGCCATCGTCGAGCGCTTTCTTCGTGGCAATCTCCTTCAGCACGCCGGCGTAATTGGTCTCCGCGAATTGCAGGAACTCGCGTTCGAACCGACGCACCTCATTTACCGGAATCGTATCCAGCGCGCCAGTCGTTGCGATGTAGATCGCCACCACCTGCTTTTCCACGGAGAGTGGCACGTACTGATCCTGCTTCAAAACTTCCGTCAACCGCTGCCCGCGCGCCAACTGCGCCTGAGTCACTTTATCCAACTGGTCGGAGCCAAACTGGGCGAACGCCGCCAGTTCGCGGAACTGCGCCATGTCCAGCCGCAGCGTTCCGGCCACCTGCCGCATGGCTTTAATCTGCGCGTTGCCGCCAACGCGGCTAACCGAAATACCTACGTTGATTGCGGGGCGTATGCCCGCGTTGAACAGGTCCGATTCCAGGTAAATCTGCCCGTCCGTAATCGAGATCACGTTCGTGGGGATGTACGCTGAGACGTCGCCTGCCTGCGTCTCAATCACCGGCAGCGACGTCAGCGACCCGCCGCCCAGTTTGTCGTTCAATTTCGCCGCGCGTTCCAGCAGGCGCGAGTGCAGGTAGAAGACGTCGCCCGGAAACGCTTCGCGTCCCGGTGGCCGCCTCAGCAGCAAGGAAATCTCGCGGTAAGCCTGCGCGTGCTTTGAAAGGTCGTCGTAGAAGGTGACCGCGTGCTTCTTGTTGTCGCGAAAGTATTCGCCCATCGCGCATGCCGCATATGGCGCGATGTATTGCAGCGAAGCAGGCTCGGCCGCGGAAGACGCTACCACGATCGTATAGTCCATCGCGCCCGCATCGGTCAGCACCTTCACCACCTGCGCAATCGTCGAGCGTTTTTGCCCAATCGCGCAGTAGATGCATATCATGCCGTTGCCCTTCTGGTTGATGATGGTGTCCAGAATGATGGCGGTTTTCCCCGTCTGCCGGTCGCCGATGATCAATTCGCGTTGCCCGCGCCCGATCGGAATCATGGAATCAATTGCCTTGATGCCCGTCTGCAGCGGTTCGCGCACTGGTTGCCGGTCCAGCACCCCCGGCGCGATGCGTTCCAATGGAATGCGCAGCTTTGTGGTGATGGGTCCCTTATCGTCCTCGGGCTCTCCCAGTGGATTCACCACGCGGCCGATCATTTCCGGCCCCACGGGAGCGGACATAATCGTGTTCGTGCGGCGTACCACGTCGCCTTCCTTCAGCTCCGAGGATTCGCCCAGTAGTACCGCGCCCACTTCTTCCTCTTCCAGATTCAGCGCGAGTCCGAAGATGTTGTGCGGAAACGCCAGCATTTCGCCGGACATGGCCTTCTCCAAGCCGTGGATGCGCGCGATTCCGTCGCCCACGCTGATTACGGAGCCGACTTCGTCCACGGACACGCTCTGCTCGTAGTTCGCGATCTGCTCTCGCAGGATCTTGCTGATTTCGTCTGCCTTGATGTTCGCCATGCCTGCTCCGTTCCCGAATACCTATTCCGCCGTCAAGCGCACGCGCAATTCGTTCAACCGGCTGCGCAACGAGCCATCGTAAATCGTGTCTCCGATGCGCACCACTGCACCGCCCAGAAGTTCCGGCTCCAGCCCATACGTGGCCTGAATTTTCTTTCCCGCCAATCGTTCCAGCGTCTGCAGCAGTTGCTTTTTCTGTGCGTCGTTCAGGTCCGCCGCGGAGGAGATTTCCGCCTCGGCCACGCCTTGCCGCTGCCGGACCACTTCCTGGAAGGCCTTCAGAATATCCGGCAGCAATGATGTGCGCTGGTTGTCCACCATCACAAACAGGAAATTTCGAATGATTTTGCTGACGCCCATGCGCGCCACCAGCTTTTCAATCACTGCGTGTTTGGCTTCCCGCGTCACTGCCGGACTCGCCAAAAACGTCCGCAATTCCGCCGATTCGGCAAACGCCGCGCCAAACTCACCCAACTGCTTCAAGGCGGGTTCCGCCGCTCCCTGTTCCAGAGCGATATCGGCCAGCGCGTTCGCGTATTGCAAGCTTGCCGATTTCAATTCGGCCTCCCCTGCAAGCTTTGCACGAATTGATTGATCAAGGCTTCTTGCACGCTCGGCGTCATCTGCCTGGCTACCAGAGATTCCGCTCCATCCACCGCCAGCTTTGCCGCCAGCGCTCTCAATTCCAAGCGAGCCGCCCGTTCCGCCGCTTCAATTTCCCCTTTCGCCGCCACGCCGATCTTTTCCACGTCGTTCTTTGTGGTGATGCGCAGGCGCTCAATCTCCGCCCCGGCTTCCCGCTGCGCGATGGCGCGAAATTCCGCGATTTCGCTCTCCAGGCTCGCCAGCTTCGCCGCGGCCTCCTGGAGCTTCTTCTCCGCCTCCGCTTTTGTCGCCGTGGCTTTGCTAATCGCCGCGCTGATGTTGTCCGCGTTGCGCCGGAAAACCGGAGGCAGCAGCTTTGCGAAAACCCAGTAGGTCAGGCCCGCCAGAATCACAAAGTGAATCCACTTGAAGGCGGTTCCGACCGGTTGCTCCGCTGCGCTGCTACCCTCTTCCGCCGCGCGCGCTGCCACCGTGGTCAGAAGCAACACGATGGTCGTCAGCATCGTTCGCGTGAATCCTTTACGCCTCATCGTGCCTCTCTCGCCGGACTGCCCGGTGCCGGAGGAACCTGCATTACGCGTCGCGCAATTTCCGTGGATAGTTGCGCCACCGTCGCTTCAATCTCTTTCTTTGCCGCCGCCAATTCCCCGGCCACGCGTTCTTTCCCCACGTTTACTTCTCCGCTGGCCTTTGCCCGCGCCTCTTTCATAAAGGCCGCGCGCTCCTCCAGCAGTTTTTTTCGCTCCGCTTCCTGCTCCACGTACACCCTGGCGCGCGCTTGTTTCAGCGCATCTTCATACCGCTTCACTTTCTCTGCCGCGGCCGCTTGTGCCGCTTCGGCGGCTTTCTGTGCCCCCAGCGTGCGCGCGTTGCGCTTTGCCATCACTTTCAAAAGGGGCTGGAAGAACACCGAGCGCATGATGAAATAGAAGATGAGGACGATTAGGGCTACAGGCACAGCCCGAAGGAACAGTTCCCCTATTTGGTGAACCAAGTCGGTCATTAAGTTGTTTCGCCTATGCCTTCAGATAGACAGCCACTCCGTGCCCAAGACCCGGTAGGAGCATACGGTGACCTGTGCGCCGCCCCACAGAACCATCATTTATAACATTCGCCCTAACTTCCCGTCAACGAAACCGCTATTCGCCGGTATTCGACCGCCATTCGCCGAAAAGGGCGAGACACCCGCCATTCGCCCGCCTAATCTTTCACCATGGAACGGGACACATACTTGGCGGGAGATGAGAGCATGAGCAACGCAAATCGGCAGGCGTCCTTTGCATTATCCGGCTCAAAAAGGGTATTGATTGTGGGAGGAGCAGGGCTTCTGATCCTGGTCGGACTCGTGCTTCAGTTGGGAGCACTCGGTTATGGCCACGTACAGCCGGGCAACATGTGGATAGCCTCAACGGTTGTGCAGAGTGTCTGGAATATGGTCATCTTGCAACTGGATGCGCAGGGGGTGCACGCGGTGGCGACATTCTGGCCGTTGCTTCTCATCAGCATGGGCCTGGCGATCTTGCTCCTTTCGAGCCGTGAAGCCATTCAGCCTGTGATCTCTCGCTCCCAGGGAGGGCAACATCATGTTCGATAATCCCCGTCGATTCCCCTCAGGCCTGACTTGGGGGCTCGCTATCATCGCGATTGGCTTGATCTTCCTGCTGGACCAGATGGGGATCGTTTCAGCCGGCTACATTTTTCGGTTCTTCTGGCCGGCGGTCCTCATCTTTTTCGGGGTCGAAGGGGTTGTCTTCTGCAGCGGCCCTGGCAGGTTTTGGGGCTCTTTCCTGACGCTTGCGGGCGTTGTGCTCCTGCTGAGTAATCTTGGCTATCTTCACGTGCGCTGGAGCATGTTTTGGCCTTTGGCCATCATCCTTTGGGGACTCTGGATCCTTTCGCGCTCGCTGGGCGGCACTTCCTCCTGGTCCTCCTGGGGGGCAAAGTGGGTAAGGCCCCTGCACATTGATGCCGAGCGGGGATCTGCGTCCGACTCCGGGGATTTGCACGCGGAAGCCGTTTTCAGCGGCAACCACCAGCGGATCACATCCAAGAACTTCAAGGGTGGGAAGGTCGCAGCGGTTTTCGGCGAACTCAAGATCGATCTTACCGAAGCTGAAATCGAAGGTGACGAGGCCATGATCCAGCTCGACGCGGTCTTTGGCGCCGTTGAAATCCGGGTTCCCATCACTTGGGTTGTTGTCAGTCGCGGCGCGGCGGTCTTTGGTGAGTATTCAGACAGAACTGTTCACGCGCAACCGCCAGGCCCGGGCGCCAAACGTTTGGTTGTCAAAGGTGGAGCTGTATTTGGAAGCGTTGTAATCAAGAATTGATTCGCACATGCACCCCATTCTCAGCCGCCTGAGCCGTCTTGCGCTCTATCTCCTCGCATGGATTCCCCTGGCGGCGTTGCTGGCGTATCTCATGGCCGCCACGGGAGGAATGACCAGGCGCGAAGCAATTTCCATGTCGCTCCCCCTCTGCTTCCTTTACGCTTTCGTGTGCCTCTCCGCCTGGTATTCCTGCCGCGCCATCCCCTCCGGCCGTTCGACCATCGGAAAGCTTCTGGAAGTCCACGTCGCAGCGGCTCTTGTCGCCAGTGGCCTTTGGATTCTGTGCGCCGAACTTCTTGCCTACATCTTCACTGGGATGTCCTTTTATCCGGGGCTCTCCGCCCGGCTTTCCCGAACCATCCCCATTCTTCTTGGCACTGGTGTGATTCTCTATCTTTTTTCCGTCAGCTTCTACTATGTGCTCCTCGCGGTCGAAGCCTCTCAAGAGGCGGAAGCGCGCGCCATGGAAGCGCGTGTTCTTGCGCGCGACGCGGAACTCCGAGCCCTGAAGGCACAGGTAAATCCGCATTTTCTCTTCAACAGCCTCAATTCCATCAGCGCGCTGACAACCTCGGACGCGGCAAAAGCGCGCGAAATGTGTGTATTGCTGGGCGATTTCCTTCGGCGCACTCTGGGCCTCGGGGAAAAATCCACGATCCCCCTCGAGGAAGAGATGTCGCTGATCCATGCTTTCCTCGCGGTTGAGAAAATCCGCTTCGGCGCCCGCTTCCGCATGGAAGAAAATATCGCCGAGGAAGCCCTGAGGATGGATGTCCCTCCACTGCTTTTGCAGCCGCTGGTCGAAAACGCCTTTACTCACGGAATCTCCAATCTCGTCGAGGGCGGGTGGGTCCGGCTCGACGCGCGCTGCCAGAATGGCGCACTGTCCATCTTCGTCGAAAACACCTTCGATCCTGATGCGCCGCCCCGGCGACAGAAGAATGGCATGGGCCTCCTGAACGTGCGCCAGCGGCTCGAAGCCCGTTACGGCGATCGTGCCACTTTCAATGTCAGGACTGAGGGAGATCACTTTTCCGTGGCCATCACGCTCCCAGCGGAAAGAGAGGGCCGCGCAACGTGAACTCCCGGAAGGATACAAGAATCCGCGCGGTGATCGTCGACGACGAAGAATTGGCGCGTCAGGTCATCCGCGAATTGCTTGCTCCGCACACGGACATCGAGTTTGTCGGAGAGTGTGCCAACGGTTTCGAGGCCGTCAAAATCGTCACGGAAACGAAGCCCGACCTGATCTTCCTCGATATTCAGATGCCCAAGCTTGATGGCTTCGAGGTCCTCGAGCTGATTGGTACCGGCAGCGCCATCATCTTCGTTACCGCGCACGACACCTATGCCATCCGCGCCTTTGAAGTCCACGCCGTGGACTACCTCCTGAAGCCTTTTGGTGCGGAGCGCTTCGAGGCGGCCCTGGAACGCGCGAAAGAGCGCCTGGACAGCAACTCGCCTTCCGCCGCCGTTCCCGCCACCGAGCTCGCCGCAACGGCGCGCCCTCCGGCGCAATACCTGGAACGTATTCCTGTGCGGGATGGCGCCCAGGTCTTCATTATTCCGGTTTCCAAGTTGGACTTCGCCGAGGCGCAGGACGATTACGTCGCGCTCTCCACCGAGGGCAAGAAACATCTGAAGCAGCAGCCCATTTCGAGCCTCGAAGCCGCTCTCGATCCCTCGCGCTTTCTCCGCATCCATCGCTCCTACATCGTCAACCTCGAACGCGTCGCGAAAGTCGAGCCCTACGGCAAAGACAGCCACGTGGCCGTCTTGCGCAACGGCATGAAGCTCCCCGTGAGCCGCGCCGGCTATGCACGCCTCCGCGCCTTTCTCGACCGCTGATTCCCTCGGAGGAGTGGGCCCGTCGAAACCTTTCAAGAAACATCAGTGAAGTTCAGCACCTGCTTGATCTGGCGCAGTGGCTTGACAAAAACGTGGTGTCCCATTATATTCAACCTATAGGTTGAATATGCGGCGCGCCACTTCTCTCTCCCAATCCACCTGGATCGCTCTCGCCGATCCCACCCGCCGTTCCATCCTCGAACGCCTCTCTCGCGGCGAAGCTCGCGTCACCGAAATCGCACGCCCCTATTCCATGTCACTCAACGCCGTTTCCAAGCACATTCGCGTTCTCGAGCGCGCCCGCCTCATTCGCCGCCGCCGCGCCGGCCGGGAGCATTTTCTATCCTTCAACCCGGACCCCCTCACAAGTGCCGCCGCATGGATTGAGGCGCAACGCTCTCTCTGGATGAGCCGCCTCGATGCTCTGGACGCCCTGCTGCAATCCGAGGACGCCGCCGCAGCAAAGACTTCCAAACGAAAGGACAAATCCCGATGAACCCACAGCCGCAAAAAGCGATCGTGCAGGTAACTCGCAAGTTCAGTGCCTCCGCCGAGCGCGTGTTCGACGCCTGGTTGGACCCGAGCACAGTGGGCAGGTGGCTCTTCGCCACGCCGACCGGCAAAATGGTGAAGGTCAAAATCGACGCACGCGTGGGAGGCTCGTACCTGATTGTGGAGCAAAGGGACGGCATTGACGTCGAGCATATCGGTGAGTACCAGGAAATGGACCGCCCGCACCGCCTGGTTTTCACCCTTAACGTCCCGAGATACTCCGAGGAAAACACAAAAGTGACGGTCGAAATTCGCGCGCTCGATTCCGGCTGCGAGCTCACTCTCACCCATGAGGGCGTACTGCCGGACTACGTCGCCAGCACCACTTCCGGCTGGAACTCGATCCTGAATCAGCTTGCCGCCACGTTGTAGTCACAAGCGTCGGCACCATTCCTAACCGAACAATTCTCGCTATACTGGAGCGAGCCCGCGAAATTGCTCCGGGATCGTTCCATGACCAAAAGCTGGAAAACCAAGCTCATCCATTCCGACGCGAAAATTCCTGAGGGCTACCGCTCTCTCGCCACCCCCGTTTATCGCGGTTCCACTACCGTTTTTCCTTCCGCCGCCTCCGTCCGCGATACCTGGGACCAGTTCCGCGTCGGTTACACCTACGGCCTCTACGGCACGCCCACGGCCCTGGAACTCGCCGCGCGCGTCTGTGAACTCGAATCCGGCACGCACACCATCCTGGCTCCCGGTGGGCAGGCCGCGATCTCCCTCATTAATTTCGCCCTGCTCAAAGCCGGCGATCACATCTTGTTGCCCACCAGCGTCTATTTCCCCAACCGCAAGCTCACCACGCACCTGCTCGCGCGCTTCGGCGTCTCCTCCACCTTCTACGAGCCTACCATCGGCGCAGGCATCTCTGCCCTCATCCAGGAAAACACGCGCCTCATCTGGACGGAGAGCCCCGGTTCCATCACCATGGAAGTTCAGGACCTCCCCGCCATCGTTACCGCCGCTCACGCTCGCAATGTTTTAGTGGTTTTGGACAACACGTGGTCGGCCGGTGTGCTCCTCGACGCCTTTGCCCACGGCGTGGACATCACCATGCAAGCGCTCACCAAATACATCGGTGGCCACAGCGATCTCCTGCTCGGCTCCGTCACCGTCCGCGATCCCGCTCTCTACCAGCGCCTGGGTGCAGCGCAGCAAATGCTTGGTTGCGCTGTCTCCCCCGATGATTGCAGCCTCGCCCTGCGCGGCCTGCAAACTCTCGCCGTGCGCCTTTCCGCCATCGAAACCTCAGCGCTCGCCGTCGCCAGATGGCTTGCAGCCCGCCGCGAGGTCGAAAACGTGCTACATCCCGCGCTTCCCTCCTGTCCAGGCCACGAATTCTGGAAGCGCGATTTCCTCGGCTCTTCCGGTGTTTTTTCGATTGTCTTGAAGCCCGGCCCGTCGCAGGAGCAGGTTTTCGCCTTCATTGACGCGCTCAAGCTTTTCAAGGTTGGCTATAGTTGGGGTGGTGTCTCAAGCCTCGCGGTCGCCTACGACATCGGCCGCATCCCCGGCCGCCCGCCTTACGATCACCGCATCGTCCGCCTCAGCATCGGCCTCGAGTCCACGGACGATCTCCTCGCCGACCTCGAACAGGCCTTGCCCAAACTTCGCGCCTGAAGGGCTCTATCTATGGAAGGATTCTCCTAGATCACTTGGGAGGGCACAGCTTCAGCTGTGCCGAAAAATCTTGGGAATTTAGGGGTTTTAACCCCTGAGGTGAGCGCGGCATGATTGCATAACATTTATGAGATTAGTTTTAGTAATTGTCGCTCGCGGCCACGGCGTCGTATACAAATCGGAATTTAGACGGATTCTTGTCCTTGCCTCCGACCATCTCGACTTCTTCCCACAACTGCGTCCCGTCCGGCGACACTTCATACGTCCGTCTCGCTGTTCCGCCTTTCGGCAGCGACACATCATTACTCACGAGCTTCGCCCCGTCCCAATTTGCTGCCACCACTTCTGTGCCCACGCCAGCGGGCGCATCTGGTTTGTTCCCATCGGTGTAGAAGATCGTCTTCCGGCCCTGATCCCCCATCATTTCCACGATGGGGTCCTTGTCATTCCTTTTCTCCACATCCAGCCGCTCCGAAGGGTCCAGCAATTCCTGGTAACGCTCCTTCTCTTCCGGAGTACCACCTTTGGGTGCGCCGCTTTGCGTTCCACCTTGTGGTCCGCCATTCCCCTGGCGCCCGCCGCCCATCCCTCCTCCACCCATTCCACCTCCGGGCCAGCCCGTGCGCGGTCCGCCATACCCGCCGGGATTGCTGGTCGAAGGGCTCGTCGAGCGTTGATTCGACTTTTGCCGCGGATTGTCGCTCTCGTCGCGATTCAATTTCCACGCTCCCATGATGCTTTTCCTGGGCTCCAGACGCTTCACGGGCGGAGGCGGCGCCGAGGAAGAAGCCACCGACGGCGCCGGTGGCATAGGTCCCGGTGGCGCTTGAGCGCGCAGGCTATGGGCAACACAGAAGCTCAGTCCAATCGCAGCAAGGCAAATCGTGTTTTTCATTTTTCGCTTCCAGAAAACAGGGGGGCCTACATGCATGTTCCCCCAAATGTCCGTCAAAGTTCCCGCATCGTGCGCGGGCAGGCCCACCACCTAAGATTCAGCCGAGGTGCCCTGGGGCTGCCTGGGCACTTTACGCCAGCCAGCGATCCAGGTCCCGCGCCCGCTCCAGCAGCGCCACTGCTCCAAGCCTTTGGAACTCCTTCGCCCGCCGCCGGTAGTCAAACGCCGCTATTGGCAATATCCCCATGAACGGCATGCCTGCTGCCTTCGCCGCCAGCGCGTCGTCAATGTTGTCGCCCAGATAGAGCGCGCTCTTCGGATCGCGCCCCGCCAGAATGATCCGCAATCCTTCAGGGTCCGGCTTCTTCTCGGCGTCGTCCATCGTCACCACCGTGCGAAAGCACTTCGCTGCCGCCCAGCGCTCGAAAGTATATGTGAATTCCGGCCGCGTGCGCCCCGTGAACAGGTCCAACTCCCGCCGCTTGGCCCATTTCTCGATCAACCGCGGCGTCACAATCAGCTTTTCCTTCAACACATTTCCCGGCTGTCCGTCGCTTCCCCAGTAAAAAGGCTGGAACGCCTCGCGCGCCTGCTCGTACGTTGTCGGCACGCCCAGCGCCGTTGCCCACCGCGACACCATCCGCCAGTCATCGTTGTTCCCGGGCTTGCGCTTCCATTCGTAAAACTCTGCCCATGTCGGCTTTTTCCCCGTCAGGTGCTGGATGGTTTGCAGCCCCGACCGCCAGTACGTCTCCTTCACGTCCACCAGCACGCCATCCACATCAAATATCAGGATCGCCGGATTCACCCTGCCGCGCGTCTTGGCCTTCCCTGTCTTCGTCACGTATCCCGGTTCCTTTCCGCTCTCCTCCAGTGTACCTGTTCTCTGTGCTATCACTCACTCCTTGCCGGGGTAGGTTATGGGGAGGGGAAAAATGATACACCCCCCAGTCGCTACACTATCTCGGTACAACTGGGTTTTGTTCTGTGAGGTGTGGTCCCATTACCCACCTGTCCAGTTTGCCGGGTGGTCTCAATGGGTCGACGCAACACTCAGGTCGCACCCAACTTGCATTGAAAACAAAGGCTAAATCGCTCTCTAGGGTTAGATCAGCCGAAACACTACCCTGGCTAGGTTCTGATTGAGGACAGCCCGACAATTCGGTTCTCTAGAAGAAGTATTGTCGGATCAAATGATTAGAAGGTGTTGCATCGACCGGTTGAGCTCGCACGACTTACCGGGACTTAGCGAAATCCAGAGTCCTTCTTCATATATTTTTCGCACCCCTTCGCTCGCTCATGGCATCCAACGCCCGACAGGAAATACTGGTCAAGAACTGCACGGCGATAAGCCGGTAGCTCAAATTGAAGAACAAGGGAGGAAGGTTATGAACGAAAAACTGAATATCGTGCTTATCCATGGCGGTTTTGTGGACGGCTCCGGTTGGGAAGGCGTCTACAGGATTCTGAGGAAGAAAGGCTACAACGTATCCGTTGTCCAGAATCCCACGATTTCACTTGAGGACGATGTTGCCGTGACAAAAAGGGTCATCGCAGATCAACTTGGTCGTGTAGTCCTAGTCGGCCATTCGTATGGCGGAGTGGTGGTGACGGAAGCAGGCAATGACCCGAAAGTGGCTGGCCTTGTCTACATTGCCGCATTTGCTCCAGACAAAGGCGAGTCCGTCGAGACCTTGATTCAAAATCCCCCTGCGGGAGCGCCCGTCCCTCCGATTCTGCCGCCACAAGACGGCTTTCTATTCCTCGACCGTTCGAGGTTTGTGGCCTCGTTCGCGGCGGATGTGAACCCTGACTTGGGTGCGTTCATGGCCGATTCGCAGGTTCCTTGGGGTCTGAAGGCGCTCGGCGGAGCAGTCAGCCAACCCGCTTGGAAGTCCAAACCTAGTTGGTACCTAGTGCCTACCGAAGACAAAATGATTCCGCCTGACGCTCAGCGAGCCATGTCCAAGCGTGCGGGTTCCAAGGTCGTCGAGACCAAAGGAAGCCATGCAGTCTACGTTTCGCAGCCTGATGCGGTCGCTTCTCTCATCGAAGAGGCGGCGGTCGGTTCAGTATCAACAGCAAGTAGGGCGGCAACTACCTAGCGATAAAAAGCGCCACTAGGGGGCATGTTTATTGGCCTTACTCGGCAGGGTCGGGCGTCCTAGACTCCAAGGTTTGAAGCGTGTCCTCTGGAATCGCCAGGGCGCCTAATTCTCTTTGCGAGAAGCAGAGACTCTCAGGATGCACCACTCTCTAACGCTCACTTGATGAACCCCAGTGATTTCTTCAGGGAAGAGCCGGGCCGTTTCCGACCGCTGGTTGACCCGATCACCCAATTTCGCAGTTCAACGCCTGTTTAACGCTTACCGGACATGTCTGTAATGGGACCACCCCTCGCAACACAAAATCCAGTGCACCGAAATAGTGCAGCGGCCAGGGGTATATCACTTTTCCCCCCCTCTATGACCATACCCCCTCCTTCCTTGCCGCACCCTCTACCCTTTGTTACTCTGGCTCTTCGGAGCCTCTTATGCCATCCTTCCCCGGCGTTGATTTCATCGAGTTCGATTCCCTTCTCAACGACGAAGAAAAACTCGTTCGCCAGACCGCTCGCCAGTTCGTGGACAACGAAATCCTCCCCATCATCGAAAAACACAACCGCGAAGCCACCTTCCCGATGCATCTCGTTCCGCAACTAGGCGAACTCGGCTTCTTCGGCGCGAACCTGCAGGGCTATGGCTGCGCCGGAATGTCCAATGTCGCTTACGGCTTGATGAATCAGGAGCTCGAGCGCGGCGATTCCGGCTTGCGAAGCTTCGTCTCCGTCCAAACCGGCCTGGTGATGTACCCGATCCTCTCCTACGGCAGTGAAGCCCAGAAAGACAAATGGCTCCCGCTTCTCCAGGAAGGGAAAGCCATTGGCTGCTTTGGCCTCACCGAACCGCAATTCGGCTCCAATCCCGGCGGCATGCTCACCCGGGCGGTGAAGAAGGGCGATAAGTACGTCCTCAACGGCGAAAAAATGTGGATCACCAATGGTTCCCTCGCCGATGTTGCCGTCGTCTGGGCCAAATGTGAGGATGAAAAAGTCCGCGGCTTCCTGGTCGAGAAGGGCACACCGGGCTTCAAAGCCTGGGATGTGCACGGCAAATGGTCTCTGCGCGCTTCCGTAACTTCCGGCCTCTCGCTCTCCGATTGCGAAATCCCGGAGGCGAATCTTCTCCCGGGCGTCACCGGCCTGCGCGGCCCGCTGAGCTGCCTGAACCAGGCGCGCTACGGCATTGGCTGGGGCGCGTTGGGCGCCGCCATGGCTTGCTACGACACCGCGCTGCAATACGCCAAAACGCGCAAGCAATTCGCCAACAAGCCCATCGCCTCTCACCAGCTTGTTCAGGAAAAACTCGCCTGGATGATCACCGAAATCACCAAGGGCCAGTTGCTTGCCCTTCACGTCGGCCGATTGAAAGATCAAGGGAAAGCCGATTTCGCGCACATCTCCATGCTCAAGATGAACAATGTCGCCATCGCCCTGGAAACCGCGCGCAGAGCTCGCGACATCCTCGGCGCCAATGGCATCGTGGACGACTACTGTGTCATGCGCCACATGAACAACCTCGAAAGCGTCTACACCTACGAAGGCACCAACGACATCCATAAACTCATCATCGGAGAAAAAATCACCGGCATCGCCGCGTTCGTATAAACCTTATGTCGCTCCAAACACGCAATCTTCGCTCTATAATCATTTGCACCCTGCTTTTGTCATTCGCCGCGCTTTCTTCCGCCGCGCCGCAGAAGCCCGAAGCCACTCCAAAACCCAAAGTCCGCGCCATCACCGCGTTCGTCAACCTGGAACGCGGTCGCTATCAAATCCAAATCTCCGATGCGGTGCAATTCCTCAAATACGCGCGAACTGTTTTCGAGTCTCGCGGCTACACCGTGCAGACCCTGCGCATCGCCACGCAACCTTTCCCCGAGTACACCAAATCCCTTTCCCGCGATGAAGCCCTGCAGTTCTTCAAGAATCTTGACGGCCTCGTCCAGCAAGACCACCTCATTCTTTCTATTGGCCCCGCCTACCTCTCCGGCGATGATGGCGACGCGCAAGCCAATCTTCTCGCGGAAATCATCCAGAACACCAAATCCATCAATGGCACGGTTTTCGTGACCAATGATGCCGGCGTCAACTGGCCCGCTGTCAAAGCCGCCGTCGGCGTCATCAAGAAACTCGCGGACTCCACTTCCCACAGCGAAGGCAACTTCCGTTTCGCCGCTCTCGCCAGCGTTCCGCCTTACTCACCATTCTTCCCCGCCGCCTATCACACCGGCAGCGGCCGTCAGTTCACCATAGGCCTGGAATCCGCCAACACCGTCAACGCAGCCTTTGAGAACGCTCCCGATATCCCCACAGCCCGGCGCCGTTTGCTGGACCTCTTCATCCAGCAATCTTTCGATGTCGAGGAACTCGGCATCCGCGCGGCCCGCGAGCAAGGCTGGACCTATCTCGGCCTCGACCTCTCTCCGGCTCCCTCGAAAGACGCCTCCATCGTCGCCGCCATTGAAGCGCTCTCTCACCAACCTTTCGGCGGCAGCGGCACGCTCACCGCCGTCGCCACCATTACGTCCACCTTTAAGGACATTGGCGCGCGCAAAGTCGGTTACTCCGGCGTGATGCTCCCGGTCCTCGAAGACCCACGCCTCGCCGAACGCTGGAACGCCGGTCTGGTCTCGCTCGATACTCTCCTTAGCTACTCCGCCGTCTGTGGCACCGGCCTCGACACGATTCCGCTCTCCGGCGACACCAGCCTCGATGCCCTCACCCGCATCATCGGCGATGTAGCTTCGCTCTCCGTCAAATGGAACAAGCCGCTCTCCGCCCGCCTTCTCCCCGTCTCCGGCAAACGCGCCGGCGATCAGACCGAATTCACCAACCCCGATCTAATCAACGTCACGATTCAGCCGTTGGGCCAGCCACAACAATAGCCTTCGGCGGTTCTGCGATTTGTATTTTGGAGGTAGTGGGTGAGACCCGCTCAGCGGCCTGCACCGATGTTATTTGGCTTCGTTTCTATCTTGACCAGCTCGAACAGGCCGTCTTCCCATCGAAATGTCAGGTCGTCAACCGCCGAAATGCGGCCGTGAGGGTCACCCGGGAGGTAGTGCGAAGCTCGGACCGTCAGCATTCCGGATTGTTTTTTGAAAACATAAACCGGTTTCTCTTCACCAAAATGAGTATTGAATTGAATCTGCTGTACGATCGTCAACCTCTTGTCCTGCAAACGCCACACCTGAGCGTACCCGTCTCCGTCCGAACTACCACTGGCACCCCACTCATCGAACACGACAAGAACATATTCGGGGAGCTCTGATTCGTCGCTTAGCGGAAAAGATCTTCTCCATCGTAGGGTTTCCAAACCAAAACGATCGTTTGTTTCCCAATATCCACCCTTGAGTTGCCCGCAGATGAAGTGCCTGCCTTTTTCATCGAAGGTGTGCACAACAAAAGTTTTGAAATCAATCTCGGCGAAGCTGGCGAACTCCTTGTTGTAGGTGAAATCGGGGCGCGAAATGGAATACCCCGGACCAGGCTTCTCTCCCCCATATGGTTGCGGGTTTATTTCAATTATTTTTTGTGGATGCAGCGTCAGCACGGACAGAATCGAGAAGAGAAAGAAACTGAAAGCACTCGTCATGGTACGAATCCCTCAAAGGCCGAAGGGCATAAACTCCCGGTCTATTGGCTACAGTGTAACGCTCCTCTCGACCATTCGCATTCCTTTGCCCTAAGATAAGCCGTCTCGGAGGGCGCCCCGCATGGAAGAGCAACTCAGCCTGGAATTTCTGCGCGTCGTCGAAAACGCCGCCATCGCCTCTGCTCGCACTATGGGCTTTGGCGATCCCCACAAAGCCGATGAAGCAGCCGTCGAAGCCATGCGCAAAACCATGGATCAGGTGCAGATGGACGGCACCATCGTCATCGGCGAAGGCGAGCGCGACCAGGCCCCCATGCTCTACATCGGCGAAAAGGTCGGCCTAGCCACCCACGCTCCCAAAGCCCTTTTCCCGGCCGTAGATATCGCCGTGGACCCGCTTGAAGGCACCAACCTCTGCGCTACCGGTGCGCCCAACGCCATCGTCGTTCTCGCCGCCAGCGAAAAGGGCGGCTTGCTGCACGCTCCCGACCTGTACATGGAAAAAATCGTGGTAGGCCCGGCCTGCAAAGGCGCCGTGGATCTGGATGCGCCCGTCGCCGATAATCTCCGGGCCGTAGCCAAGCGCCTCGACCGCGACGTCGAAGATCTCGTGGTTATCGTTCTGGATCGCCCACGTCACGAAAAACTCATCGAGGAAATCCGCGCAGCTGGTGCCCGCATCCGCTTGATCGGCGACGGCGACCTCTCCGCCGGCATCTCCGCCGCCGTTGTTGGCACGGGCGTCCACATGGTTATGGGCACGGGCGGCGCTCCCGAAGGCGTGCTCACCGCCGCTGCGCTTCGCTGCCTAAATGGTCAGATTCTCGCCCGCCTCGTCGTCAGCAAGCCAGAGCATCACGAACGCCTCGCGCGCATGGGCGTGAAGGACCCGCATCGCATCTATTCCACCGAAGACCTGGCACCCGGTAAGAAAATGATCTTCGCCTGCTCCGGCGTCACCGACGGCAATCTGCTCAAAGGCGTGCGCTTCTTCGGCGAAGGTGTACGCACCTCCTCCATGATTCTCACTCTCGATGACCGCCAAGTGCGTTTCATCGAATCCGTGCACCTCGAAAAGCGCCCGGACATCAAGGTGCGCTTCAACTAAAAGCGATCTCACAAATAGCACTCGGGAGGGCACGGCTTCAGCCGTGCCGAAATGGTCAGGAAACTCAGGGGTTTTAACCCCTGAGGTACACCGGCTGGTCACTGGAACCATTTATGACTTATGTTCCAAGAACCTGCTTTTACTCGCGAAAAAGATTGTTGGCTCAGGACAACTGAGGAATGCAACCGCAGGGGCACAACGGTCGAGTCGTCGCGCTTCCGATTCCTCAATTACTTGGGGTCCTGCGGCAGCGCCAGAAACACCTGATCGTTCACGGGCACCGTTGGTGTAAACACCGTCGCGCTCTTGCCATCCGCCAGTCCCACTTGTTGCGCCAGACCGCTCAGCGCCGGACCCACAGGCTTGCTCGAATTCGCAGGCGTATCTCCGGGCGAAAGAGAAATGCGCGTCGTCTTAGGCGTGCAGTTCGTCGCGCCCAGGCAAGTATCCCGCAAAAATACCTGGCGCAAACCGCTGTTGGGCGAAGCCGAAGCATCCGCGGCTGCCGGCAATTTTCCCTTGGCCGTTTCCTGGCTCGGCGTTATCGCCAAAAACACGATATACCGCCCCGATGAGCTGATCGACGGGAATATGCTCTCCGTACCGTTCAGCGCGCCTCCCGGATCTGTTGAGACGAGTGACGTTGTCGCCTTGCAGGTCGCGGCCGCTCCCGCGCACGTGTCCCGCAGATAAACCTGGCGCCCCGCCGGCGCACTTTCCACAAGATTTGTCGCCGCCGAACTGAACGCAACGTACCGCCCGTCCGCGCTGATTACCGGCGTATGGCTATCCGCGTTCCCCGGCGAATTATCCGCAGCCACCGATATCACCTTCGTGTTCGGCGCGCATCCGTTCGGCGCGGCCAGGCAGGTATCCCGCAACATGATCTGTATGGTCTGGTTTTCTTGCGCGGAAAACGCCACGTAACGCCCGTCCTGGCTCAACGCTGGCGTCTCTTCCACCGCTGCCGCCCCTCCGCCTGTGATTGTGAAGGTCTGTGGCTCCAGGCTGGGCCCTCCGCCCAGCACCGGACAGTACGCGATGCAGACTCCGCTCGGCGGATTCACGACGTTGATCTGCGCACTGGCATCCGCATCCACCAGCAGTGTTCCGGGAATCACCGCCTCGATCTGTGTTGACGTAATGCTGGTGGCGGTGATCGTTGTCGGCACCTCATTGGTGGATAGCCCAGTGAACTGCACCGTCGAAGCGCCATTTGTGGAAGTGGGTAGAAAATCGGAACCCGCAAACGTGATCTTCACGGAAGTGTTTGCACAATTGCTGCTGCAAACCGGCGCCGTGTTCGGGGTCATAGATGTAACCGTCGGGACAGGATTCGGTGAGCCATAAATCAAAAATGCATACGAATTCGACAGCCCATTCATCCCTGTACCCGACTGCGGCACATACGTATTCACGTATGCCGTGCCCACCTTTGCCACCAGGTTGGCCGGGACTACGGCCGTCATCGTTTCGGTATCTACATACGTCGATACCAGTTTCTGACCGTTCCACTCCACTACCGTGTTGCTGGCGAATCCGTTGTTAGGCGACGCCAGGACGGTAAGCGTGAACTGCGGGTTACCGAAAACAACTCCCGACGGCGCGAGAGCAAGAATCGATGCCCCAGTGGGGTTCTGGATGGAGGTGTTGTAATCGTTGCACCCGGCTAGCAAGCCTAGCGCGACCAGCGCAATGCCAAGTGCTCTCCAAGACTCCTTCATGGACTCTCCTTCACCCGAAGACAAGTGTGTTGCGCCAACTTCCTCCCCGAGGACAGGGAGAAAAAGCCTGTGGCGCCTATGATTGGGTTGAGATGCAAATACAGCCGCCCGCGTTGACCCGCCCCTGGAATCCAGTAGGACGCGGTGCCGGAACACAAATCTACCCTTTCCTATTATTGCTCACCCCGGCCCCGGGGGAAAGTCCTTCAATTCCCCGGCAAGGACGCCCCACTAAGCGCCGCCAGCGAAGTATGCGCCAGGGATTGCACCTTCGTGTGGCACTCCGGATCCGCCATGTTCGGGGATGCGGCCGCCGCGCGATAAGCCTCCTGCGCCAGCGCCTTTCTGCCCAGCTTCGCGTATAAATCGCCAATCGCCAGTTGGAACAATGGGTTCTGCGGATACTCCTCCACGAGCGGCCGTAGCGCCTGCAGCGCCTCTTCGTACCGCTGGTCGTAATTGTGCAGGTTAATTGCCAGATAGAAGCGCGCCACTGCGGGAGTCAACTGCCCGTAAAGCATCGCCAGATGCAGTTGGCGTATCCCCTCTTCCTTCGACCCGCCCGGAATGCCCATGAAGAATCGCAGGATGCGCGCCATCGTCGAAAGCGTGTCCACGTAATAGTTGTACAGCCCCAATCCCAAATAAGCATCCGCCAGCGAGGGATCGAGCGCCAACGCGCGCAGGAAATGTTCCCGTGCCCGCACTCCGGCCCGCGCCGTGGCCCTGTTTTCCCAGCGCAGACCGTAAAGCCGCGCCTGCAGCGAATCCGCCATCGCGGCATACAAGTGCATTTCGCCCGTTTCGTGTTGTTTCAATTGGGCTTCGGCAAGCACTGATGCCCTCGTCGCCAGATTCAGATACGCCTGGTCAGACGCTCGTTTCTCCCGGTGACGCGCCAGCGTCATTCCATACTTGTATTCGGCCGACGTGCACCAGATCCCCCACCACAACGACTCCGCTTCCAGCAGATAACCCAGGGGGTGATTGGGTTGCTCTTGTTGAAGCTGCCGTGCTTCAACTATCGCCAAGTCCGGCCGCCCCGAATAGATGTGTTCAAGTATGTTCGCCGCGCTGGGCGGCAGCGTAAGTCCGCCAAGGCTTGCGGGCGGCAAGGCCGCGCAGGGAGGAATCAGCGTCGAGAAAATGAGTATTGCAGCAAGCCAGCGCACCATTTGTTCATGCGGAAGCCGACCGGGGCCTTCAGCGCTTCCGTTGGATCAGTTTAAGCTGTTCCAGCAAAGTTGCAAAACGAAATGGTTTCTGCAGGAAAGTGCCGTCCGAAGGAATCTGTGTCTCCGGGAATCCTGCCGCGTAACCTGACATGTAAATCACTTGAATTCCCGGATAGAGTTCCCTTACTTGCCGCGCCAGGTCCGTGCCGCGTAGTTCCGGCATGACAATATCTGTCAACAGCACGTCAATGCATCCCTTGTGCCGCCGGGCCATTTCCAGTACGTCCAGTGCGTTGTGAGAATCCATCACGCGGTGTCCGGCAATCCGCAGAAATTCGGCCAACGCCTGCCGCAAAGCTGTTTCGTCATCCGCAAGCAGAATCGTCAGTGTTTTCCTTTCTCCCGCGGAACTCGGCTCATTCACTTCGCCGGGACTCAAACCACTTGCCGCGGCAGCTTCGGACACCGGAAAGAACAATTGAAAACTGGTGCCCACTCCGCACTGCGAATCAACGTGGATGTGCCCCGCAAACTGATGCACGATGCCGTACACCGTGGAAAGGCCAAGTCCGCTGCCTTTGCCCACGTCCTTCGTCGTGAAAAATGGCTCGAACATGTGGCTCCGCGTCTGCTCATCCATGCCGCATCCCGTGTCCTTCACTTCCAGGACCAGCCAGCCGCCCGGAGGCGCGCTGCCGCGTCCCAGGCCAACGTCCAGAGGGACTGAATTGCTGTTGTACGTTGAAATCGTCAGCTTTCCTCCCCCCGGCATCGCGTCGCGCGCATTGATGGCCAGATTGGCGATTACTTGCTCCAGTTGCGTCGCATCCGCGCACAGCCAGGAGCAGGCCGCATCGTGTTGGAATGTCAGTTCCACATCCGACCCCAGCAAGCGCGGCAGCATGAACTCGCTGTCCGTTAGCACTTCATGAAGATCCGTGGGCCGCACATCCATCAACTGCTTCCGGCTGAACGCCAACAACTGCTTCGTGATGGCCGCGGCGCGTTCCGTGGTTCGTTGGATCTGTTCCAGGTGCCGTGCGCCCGAAGAATGCGCCGGCAGGTCGTTCTGCAGCAATTCGCAGGAAACCGTGAGCACCATCAACATGTTATTGAAGTCGTGAGCGATCCCGCCCGCCAACTGCCCCAGCACTTCCATCTTCTGTGCCTGGCGAAATTCCGATTCCAGGTGTGCGTGCTCCTGTTCCAGTTTCGCCTTCTGCAGGTTTTGCCGGTAACTATCGTAAAGCACGCCCGTGGCCTGCGACATCGTTTCCAATGAGCGCAACTCATCGCCGCTGTAGCCGCCAGGCCGATTAGCCACCGCAATCAGCCCTACGATCTCCCCTCCCTTGAAGATTGGCACCCCGAGAAGCGCACGCAGGTGTGGATGGCCCGGCGGCACTCCCTTCGAGCTCGGCTCGCGCGAAGGCTCGTTGCTAATGATCGTTCTGCCCTTGCCGATCACTTCCCCCAGCAGGTTATGCTCGTGGGCGACATCGAAGTATCCGGCATTTTCGTACTCCGTCATTTTGCTCTCATAAAGCTCGCGCGAACCCCCCTTATCCCAAGGCACTCCCTCGTGCGCCAGAACTCGCAAAACCGGACCCTCCAGCACCGCTCCCAGAAACCCGAATTCGCTCTGCGTTTGTTGCATGCAATGCGAAGGAAAGCAGTTGCTGGCTGGCGGTGCCCCAGTCTCCGCTTTCCAAAAACGTGTTCAGCGACCCCGTGACCGCGGCAAGCGTGGCGGATTTCTCTTCCAGCTCCCGCTCGATCCGCTTGCGCTCCCGTATGTCCTCCTGGGTGACCATAACTCCTGTAAGCTTCCCCACCTCATCGTAAATCGGAGCTGTTGATATGCTTACCGGCAACCGCTCGCCCTCCCGCGTGATTCGCACGCTTTCCAGTCCCGTGCTCACCTGACCGTCCATGGTTCGGGCCAGCAATTCGTATACCTCCTCCTTCTTCTCGGGTGGAACGCTTTTCGGGAACGCCCCAAGAACCTCCTCCTTCTTCCAGCCAAAAATCCGTTCCGCCGCCCGATTCCACGAAGTGACCTGTCCCTTGCAATCGGCGCCAATCACCGCCATCGGCGCTGCCTCCACCAGCGCCCTGAATCTCTCGTTCCCGCGCAGCAGGGCTATGTCGCTCTTATCCTGTATGAAATTCAGGATGCCCCGCGCATGGAGAATCAACACGATGCAGGTACCCGCGGACGCTACTCCCGTCAGCACTTTGGTCACTGCGGACAGCCAGTACAACGGCGTCCACAACGTCACAATTTCCAGATAATGCGTCGCGCCGCAACTCGTGATAAACGTTCCGAACGCCCAAATAATCCAGGGAAATGGAAGTTTTCCTTTCGCCTGCCGCAGCAGCCACAGCATGGCACCGGAAATCACCAGGTAAGACGTGCCAATCGTGAAGTCCGCGATCGCGTGGGTCCACAGCAATGTCCGATCGCCCGCCAGGCAATACTGGTGCGGCAGAAAGCCGCTTGCGAAGAGGTTGCGCGAAAAAAGCCAAAGGATGCCGCTCACGCAAAACGTCAGCGCCGCAATCGCAGAGATTCTTTGTGAAGAGTGCCTCGCCGAATCGTGCTGGTTGGTGTGCGCCAGAGTTGACATTGCAATCCATATCCGCCCCTGAGGCAGACGCTCAGTGGCCTGGCAACTCGCCGGGTGATTTTTCGGAAGGGTAAGCTGACGGCTGTGTCTGAACTCCGGAACTGGAAGCGCCGTCAAACCCCGCAAGAGAGGTTAGCGGGTGGCCATTCAAATCTTATCCCCCACCATCCCCGCACGGGAGCAAGCAAGCCCGCGGTTGCTCAAACACACAACCTGCCTCGCCGTCGCTTCCTGAATCGCATCGCATAATTTTTGTCACACCCGTTGGGACTCACCCGGGTATTTGTTATTCTCGCAACGCACGCTAATTCCGGCAGGACACTTGAACTCCACCACTTCACAGCCCGCCTTGGAACGCGGCCTCGGCCTGAAAGAAGCCGTCGCTCTCAACATGATTGAGATCGTCGGCATCGGCCCCTTCGTCGTCAGTTCCTTGGTGATCAAGGCTATGGGCGGGCCGCAAGCCTTGATAGCCTGGCTCGCCGGCGCTCTACTCGCCACGCTCGACGGTTTTGTCTGGTCGGAACTCGGCGCGGCCATGCCTAAGGCCGGCGGCACCTACGTCTTCCTGCGGGAAGCTTACGGGCCCGCGCGCTGGGGCCGCCTGATGTCCTTTTTGTTTGTCTGGCAGGTCTTTGTGGCCGCTCCGCTTTCCGTCGCTTCCGCCTCCATCGGTTTTGCCCACTACTTGGGCTATCTTCATGCCCTGACGAAGTGGGAGGCAAAAGCCATTTCCGGCGGCCTCGTCATCCTGTTGGTTGTGCTCCTTTACCGGCGCATCCAAACAATCGGCAAAATTTCCGTACTGCTCTGGGTCGGCGTTGTCGGCACCATGCTCTGGCTCATCTGGGGCGGCATCCGTAACTTCAATCCCAGGCTCGCCTTCGATTTTCCTCCCGGCGCATTTCATCTCAATTCGCTGTGGTTCGCGGCCCTCGGTGCCGCTATGGTCAACACGGTTTATAGCTATTGGGGCTACTACAACATCTGCCATCTCGGCGGCGAAATCCGCAACCCCGAGAAAAATATCCCGCGTGGCATTTTTCTCTCCGTCCTCGGCATCACGGTTTTGTATCTCGCCCTGCAAACCAGCCTGCTCGGCGTCATCCCCTGGCGCGAAGCCCAGAATTCCCCCTTCATCGCCAGCCTCTTCGTCGAAAAACTCTACGGCTCGGGCGCCGCCCATTTCGTCACCTGGATGGTCTTGTGGATCGCGTTCGCCTCCGTCTTTTCCTTGCTTCTGGGCTACTCACGTGTTCCCTATTCCGCGGCGCTCGACGGCAACTTCTTCCCTATCTTCGCCAAGGTACATCCCACGAAACATTTTCCGCACGTCTCCCTGCTGGCGCTTGGGGCGCTGGCCTTCACCTTCAGCATCTTGCTGAATTTGGAAACGGCCATAACCGGCATCCTCGCCATGCGTCTGATCGTCCAGTTCATCGGCCAAGCCGTTGGCGTTATGCTCCTGCATCACCGCTGGGGCTCGGACAAATTCCCTTTCAAAATGTGGCTCTACCCGTTGCCGGCCGTACTTACGATGCTCGGTTGGGGCTGGCTCTTCTGGCAGACGGGCGCGGCACGCAAGTGGGGCCTGCTGGAAATCGTTCTCGGCATTTCCGCATTTCTCGTTTGGTCCAGCGTAATGCGACAATGGCCTTTCGCGCCCTCTGCGCCACTCGTGCACGAATCTGGGGAGCCATCTAAGTAAAATGGCCTTTGGGGGGCAAGGTTTTTCCCGCAGGGGGAAAAGCATCACTCCGTCATTCCGAACGGAGTCTGCGAAGTGAGGGACGGTTTTGCATCGCACGCCTTTTGTGCGATGAATCCCTCTTTCTTAGATTACGATTAAAGCGCGATGCTTCGCTTTAGTCACGGAGGCTTTTTGCGTTTCCTAAAATCATTCGTATTCTTACTCCTCCTCGGCCTTCTCCGCATTCCGCCCGCCGCCGCCCAATTTCCTCCGGCGCCAGGCACGGGCCCCGGTCTTCCCGAAACCATCGAAGCCATTGACAGCGCCCGCGTCACTACGCGCATTCTCTACATCACCGCGCATCCCGACGACGAAAGCGCCGCCGTCCTCACCTATCTCGCCCGCGGTCTCCACGCCGATGTAGCCTTGCTCTCCATTACCCGCGGCGAAGGCGGCCAAAACGCCCTAGGTCCCGAACAAGCTCCCCAACTCGGCCTCATCCGTACCCAGGAACTCCTCGCCGCCACGCGCGGCTATGGCGTGAAGCTCTACTTCACCCGCGCCCGCGATTTTGGCTATTCCAAAACTCCCGAAGAAACCGAAAAAATCTGGGGCGACCAAGTCCTCGAGGACATGGTCCGCGTCATCCGCTCCTTCCGTCCCAACATAGTCATCAACCATTGGGGCGGCGTCCATTCCGGCCACGGCCATCACCAACTTTCCGGCATCTGGACCCCCAAAGCCGTCGCCCTCGCCGCCGACAATTCTTACAAGATTTCCCAGCCATGCCCGGAGTGTCCCCCCGAGAGTGCATGGGACGCCAATTCTGATCACGTCACCATCTTAGATATCGACCGTAGTTCGGACAAACCCACTGGCTATGTGCTCCCTTTGGACGATGTGTCCCCCCTCTGGGCCAAAACTTGGCGTGAACTCGGTCTAGACGCGTTCGAAAATCATCGGACTCAAGGCATTTCAGCCTTCATCAGCTCACCGTTCCTACGACGGCCTATTGCTTTGAAACGCGAAGATGGCAAACCCTTCGATCCAGCTTCCCTAAATCGAAAGATTACAGAAATACTCGGACCGGAAGAGTGTAAGAAGAACCCTTATGCCTGCAAGCAATTCAAGATGGCTGACGACGAGATCCTGGAAGCACGAAGGGCGGCTCTTCAACTCGATTGGCCGAGTGCTGTGGATTTGCTGGATCTAGCTCAGAAGGCCGTCGACAAACTGATTCCACCATTGGACCTCGGGGGAGTCCCTTGGGCGCCGGCGCAGGTCACCGCCGAATATAACAAGGGGAAGATAATTGACGCGATTCAGATGGCGGCGGGATTCCAGATGACTGCAGAAGCAGATCGTGCGGACGCCGTGCTTGGCGAACCGTTCAAGGTGACGATTTCCTTTCGTTGTAGAGACGGCGTGGATTGTCCGGTGAACAGTCCACTCGTTTCCGTGACAGGCATAGAGACAGCCGGCGACATTCGCGGCGATTTCAAAAAGGGGGAGAAATTCGATGTGACCATCACGGAGGCAATTCTCAAGGAAATGGAATCCACGGAACTGACTCTTGGACAGCCTGTTCCCGTGGTAGATTCGAGAGGTTCTGTTTGTGCGAAGATCAGATTTGACGACCATGTGGTCTTTTATTCTGTTCGTTGTGTTCCCTTTGTTCACACCGAAGCATCTTCCACTCAGGCAAATCGCCTCCCCCTACGGATCGTCCCAGCCTACGCCCTTACAGTCGAACCCAAGCAAACCATCGAACTGCTGAACTCCGAGCACAAACCCTTCGACGTCTTCCTCCGCGTTCATTCCTATTCCGCGAAAGCCGCGAATGTTTCCGTCGGCCTCAACGTCCCCGATGGCATCACCACCAGCGCTCCGGTCGAACTCACCTTCGATGGCATCGGCGATCAATACGCCAAATTCACCGTGACTCCACCCGCCAATCTCGCCCCCGGCAACTTCACCATCACCGCCTACGCCAAGCGCGGCGACGAAACGTTCTCCACCTCTCTTGAGCCTCTTCCCTCCATGCCTAGCATTCTCTGGAGCGAGCCCGCCCAGTGCATCGTCCACGCCTTCGACATCAACGTCCCGCCGCACCTCCGCGTAGGTTACATCTCCGCCGAAGGCGAACCCATCCCGGACGCGCTAAAACGCCTCGGCATCAACGTGGAGATGCTCGACGCCGCCGCGCTTAACTTTGGCAATCTTTCCAAGTACGACGCCATCGTCGTCGGCGTGCGCGCCTACGAACTCCGCCCCGAACTCCCGGGCGCGAACAAGCGCCTCCTCGATTACGTCTCGAGCGGCGGCACGCTCGTGGTTCAATACAACCGCGATTTCGTTTGGGACAAGCTCCGGCCCGCTCCCTATTCCGCAAAGATCGGCAGCCCAACTCCCCGTGTCACCGATGAAACCGCCGAAGTGAAATTCCTCCAGCCCAACGATCCGCTCCTCAATTCTCCCAATAAAATCACCGCCTCCGATTTCAACAACTGGGTTCAGGAACGTGGCCTCTACTACTGGAGCAGCTTCGACGCCCGCTACACGCCCCTCCTCGCCATGCACGATCCCGGCGAAACCGACCTGAACGGCAGCCTGATCTACACGCGCTACGGCCAGGGAACCTACATCTACACCGGCCTCTCCTTCTTCCGTCAATTGCCCGAGGGCAACTCGGGTGCCTATCGCCTCTTCGTGAATCTCATCAGCGCGTCGCGCACCGGCAGGCCCGGCGCCACCCAATAGACCAACTAGGCACACTCCACTTCCGCATCCCCCGCAGTGCGCTATGCTCATCATGCTCAGCATTAGCAGCAGTTATACAAATTCGTCGCGCCGCATTTTCCTTGCGAACTTTCGGCGCGACACACATCGCAGGAGCAATCGAGCATGAAACGCAAGTCCATGATTCCCCTCGCCAGCCGCCTTCTTCCTCGCAGCCTCTTTCTTTTTCTCGCCCTCGGCCTCAGCCTGGCGCTGGCCACTACCGCCGCCGCCCAAAAGAAAAAGAAGAACGACACCACCGAGCCAGCCCCATCTCCTACATCTGATGCCAACAAGATGGGTCTTCCCGATGAGCAGAAGATCGACTACCTCATTTCCGAGATGATGGGCGCCTGGCAGGTGGGTGATACCGATAAGCTTCACAAATGCATCGCCGACGACATCAGCGTCGTCAACGGCCTTTGGGCTCCGCCGGTCATCGGCTGGGAAAATTATCTGGCGGAATACAAGTTGCAACGCGCGCGCACACAGCAAGTCCGCATGGACCGCACGAACACACTTGTCCGCCTTGCGGGAAACGTCGCTTGGGCCTGCTATCAGTGGGATTTTTCAGCGGTCGTGGACGGCCAACCCAGCACTGCTCAAGGTCAAACCACGCTCGTCTTTGAAAAACGCAACGACAACTGGGTGGTGGTCCACAATCACACCTCCCTCGTCGTGGCCTCTCAGCCAGTCATTCCTGCGAGCACAACCCCTGTAACACCGCCACCCGCAAAGCCCTGAATAACTCGCCCGGCTTCACGCTCCGCCACGCTGGCCTAGAAATTCTTCAGGCCGTGGTACACAAAGATTCCGGCGATCAGCAACAACAGTACGCCGGAGGTGATTCCGCTCGTCAGAATGGGCTTGGAAAGCGAATTGATCTTGCTGACCAATTCTTTCTGTTCTTTCGCCATCAAATCTTCCGAGGCATCCAGGAAGATCTGATCGTCTTCGTGGCTCGTGAGAACGCTCCGCCATGCGATCAATGCCAGAAATACGGCGGTAACGATTCCCCACACGATCAGAAGATACAGGAGTGGCCCCTGCAGTACAGTTTCTACGGATTCCATAGGAACCTCCGGTTGGAACCAGTACTCGGTGCCCCGATGGGCTCGGGGCGGTCCGACCTTATTCTGCGCGCAGTATAGCACTCTGTTTGGGGAATACTAGGGGGTACCAGGGGCCAACTGCCCTCCCAGGCCGCTCGCCCGCCGGTGCTAGAAAATACTAGTTATTTCTATTGCCTATCAATAACACACACGGCACTGTGAACCGCTTCCCGCCTTGCTTGCTCGCCGCTAGTTGCCAGCTTACCTCTTTAGTGTGTGTGGGTTACAGAATATCTTGGGACGCAATACTAGCTTCCCTGCGCACTTCCTCCCAACCTCATTCCCACCTCGCAGAGGCCCTGGCAATCCTCTCGTGCGCCATCCGTTCGCACCGCTTGAGACTCGCCCTGCCGCCGCTGCTGGCTTCTGTCCGGAAACTCACCACTTTACCGGCCGCTTTCTTTCCGCTCCATCTGCCCTCAACAAAGCCTGCGGTCCCTTGCGCAGCCCTGCCTCCCCCCTCTCTCACCCACTGCCGAAGAACATAGAGGAAGAAACCGCATGCCAGCACGCAAATCGTTTCCAAGACAACCAGAGCCATGACGCACTCTCGATTTGAGCGATAAGTCTCACACCGCCCTCCTCACTCCGGCGGCAATAAGACCTCACTCCAACCAAATAGCTTTGCGAAATGGCTGTCGGAAAGTCCTCAGGGAGTTATAAAGACTTCATAAATGGCTTTCCCCATCTCTTGGGAGACGGTGAAGCCTTTGGCATGGTCATCGCCGAAAGCATGCCTCGCAGCGTCCCCATTCTTGCTTCCAACCTAAGTGCCTTTGTCGAAGTCTTCGGAGATGCCGGGCACACCTTCAAAACTGGAGATCCCGCAGGCTTGGTTCATCAGATCGTGCAACTTCTCGACGGTCGCGCCGCCCCTCAGTATCTGGAACTTGCCGCCCAGCAAAGGGCGCGCGCTTCCTTCGCTTTGCGTCGTATGATAGAGGGACAGGCCCAAATCTATAAACGTTTTGCGCCAAACAAGGTTGCATGATGATTCCCACAACAACCAACAATGGCCTTCATGATTTCGTCGGACACAACGTCCTCGCTCGGTATGTCCACCCGGGGCTGAAGGCCGCAGACCTCGGCTCAGGCCCCGGTGCCATGGCCGCGCGGTTGGCAGAGATGGGTTGTGATGTGCTTGCCGCGGATCTCAGCAAGACTGGTTTTGCGGCTGGGCTTCCTCATGTCACCGTGGATTTTAATCAGCCCGATTTCGCATCTATATTGGGCCACCGGCAATTCGGCTTGGTCACCGCCATCGAAGTAATCGAGCATGTGGAGAGTCCAATCGGATTCCTTCGCAATATTGCGCGGTTGCTCGCGCCCGGCGGGGTGGCGGTTCTCACCACACCCAATGTGGATTCGCTGCCCGCGCGCTTCAAGTTCTTTCTCTCCGGCAAAATCCGCACCATGGATGAGCGTGGAGAACCCACGCACATTTCCCCTATCTTCTTTGATCTCCTCCAGCGGCAATTTCTCCCGCTCGCGGGTCTGTGCCTTCGCCAGCACCTCGTTTTTCCGGCCCGTGGTTTCCAGCTCAGCCGCAAATCTGTTGCTTTGGCCATGCGCTTGATGGCCGTCGCTTTCTCCGGCGAATCTATCCTCGGCGATAACCACATTCTCGTCCTCGAGGGTGCAAATTGAGTCTGGCCTCTCAGCTTCTGCTGGGCCAATTCCGGAAGATTGCTGTCGCTTCAATTCTTACCGTACTTACATCTCTCGGTCTGGCCCGCCCGTTTGTCAGACATTAAACAGCGCTCAAGCTCCGGCCCACCCCGCTTCGTTGACAAACCTATTCGCGGGCCTCAAAATTGATTCTGCCTCGTTTTATCGCGCTTGTGCCCAAGTGGCGGAACTGGCAGACGCGCTAGCTTCAGGAGCTAGTGGCCGCAAGGT
>Ga0074045_10000303_pt1 | contig 47824 bp, 32 predicted proteins | sample BogForMeECP23OM2_FD_94442 | JGI IMG/M metagenome (GOLD analysis project Ga0074045, IMG submission 94442) | Bog forest soil microbial communities from Calvert Island, British Columbia, Canada - Bog Forest MetaG ECP23OM2 | ecosystem: Environmental > Terrestrial > Soil > Wetlands ... | reverse complement strand
GGAAGCAATGGGGAAGGCAGAGACTGCATCCCGCAACAAAAACGTTTCTGGCGCTGCGGATAGCGGTGAATCGAGAGATGGAGGAACTCGGGCAGTTTCTTTTCCGGACCCCTGCCACAGTAAATTCAGGCGGCCGCATTGTGGTGTTGACCTATCACTCGCGGGAAGACCGCCCGGTAAAACAAGCGTTCCAACAGGCGCAACGAGAGGGAACGCTGAAAGTGCTCACGAAGCATGTACTTGTACCCAGCCCCGAAGAGCAGGAAGCGAACCCGAGATCGCGAAGTGCAAAATTGCGGTGCGCGGAGAAGGTGTGAAAATGGCAAGAACGAAAAAACCGGTGATGATGGAATTTCACACCGTAAAGAAAATAGATAACACGCGAATCGTGCGCAACATCGAGCCGGTCAAGTTGCGGAATTACTATAAAACCGCGGTACTCGGAGCGATAGTGGCGGTGTGCTGCATGCTCTATGCCTACCAGCATTTCCGCTGCATCGATTTGAGTTTCCAGTTGGAAGATCTGAAAGCGAAGCAGATGGCTGCACAAGGGTATAACGGCGAACTGAAGCTGGATATTGCCACGCTGAGGGATCCTCAGAGGATCGATGTGATTGCGCGGCGTGAATTGGGGCTGACCCAAACGGCCCCGTCCCAGGTGCGTGAATATACGAGTTTGGATGGAGCGCAGGTCGCGGCACATTACGTGTCGGTCAATCGCGTGCCCTAGGCTCGTTGCTCTAGCAGGCGAAGGCTGATTCTACGAGTTTGTAAAACGAAAACCAACCGCCCGAATGAGAGTCGCCGCGACGCGCCATGAAGCAGAACAAAGTCCATCACCGCATATTGATTCTCGCCGGTCTGGCCCTACTGTGGATTAGCGGAGTTTTTAGTCGTCTCGCGTATCTGCAGCTGGTTCGGCACAGCGAGTACACCGCGCGCGCCTTCCGGCAGCAGCGGCGGACGCTCGAAATCACCCCAAAACGAGGCGCAATCTACGACCGGAACATGCATCCGCTGGCAATGAGCGTTCCGGTCGAATCGGCATTCGCCGTACCAAGCGAAATCAAAGACGTGGACATGGCGACGCGCCTGCTCTCCGGAGTGCTCGGAGCCCAGCAGGACGTACTGCGCGAAAAATTGGAATCGGGTGCGACGTTTGTGTGGATTCAGCGGAAGTTGCCGGCGGAAAAAGTTCAGGCAATTTCTGCACTGAACCTCAAGGGGATTTATTTCCAGGAAGAAAATCAGCGTTTCTATCCAAAACGGGACATGGCTTCGCATGTTCTAGGTTTTGTGGACGTGGATGATAAGGGGCTCGGCGGAATCGAGCACGAATACGACGCGCTAATTCGCAGCAAGGGCGAAAAGATTATGGTGATGTCGGACGCCAAAAAGCGCTGGTTCGATGGTGGTGAAGCGCAAGCCGACCGCGGCGTGAACATCGTTCTGACCATCGACGAGAAGATTCAGTATATTGCGGAACGAGAACTCGCCGCGGCGATAGATAAGTTTCATGCACCTGCTGGGACAGTGATCGTGCAGGATCCCAACACGGGAGCAATTCTGGCGCTCGCCAATTGGCCAAAATTTAATCCGAATGCGCCGCTGGAAGTGACTGCCGACTCGCGAACGGACCGCGCAATCAGCGACATCTATGAACCCGGATCGACCTTTAAGCTGATCACGCTCGCTGCAGCGTTCGATCAGAATTTGATTCGCGCAGAGGATGTGTTCGATTGCGAGAACGGCCAAATTCGTGTAGCCGGGCATCTAATCCATGACCACAAGAAATACGGAATGCTTACCGTCGCCGATATCCTAGCCAATTCGAGCGACGTGGGCGCAATCAAAATTGCCTTGAGATTGGGATCGCCCCAATTCTACGACTATATTCATGCGTTTGGGTTCGGCAATCCCACCGGGGTTGATCTGCCGGGCGAAAGCCGGGGGTTGGTCTACAGCCTGAAGCATTGGGGAGCATTTTCGATTGCATCGGTTTCGATGGGACAGGAAGTGGGGGTGACCCCACTGCAAATGGTGAATGCCGTCTCGGCTGTAGCCAATGGCGGACTGCTCTACAAACCGCACGTGGTGCAGGAAATGCGACGCGGCGACCAGATCCTACCGCTCGAGGGGCCGTCGGCGCCCGAGGACCCGAAGCGCGCGATCAAGCCCGAGACGGCGGCGACCTTGCGAGGTTTGATGGAAGGTGTAGTTCTCCACGGCACGGGCAAGAATGCCCGACTCGATGGCTGGACAGCCGCAGGCAAGACCGGCACCGCGCAAAAAATCGATCCCCAAACGAAACGCTATTCGCCGTCAAATGTAATTGCCTCATTCACTGGATTTGCACCCATCAACAATCCGGCCGTGGCCATCCTGGTTTCCATTGACTCACCTGGAGGTTACCCCCATGGCGGTGGAGATGTCGCCGCTCCGGTCTTCAAGCGGATTGCCGAGCAGGTCTTGCCGTATTTGGATGTGCCGCGAGATGTGCCGCTCAGTCCGCGGTTGGTTCAGACTGCGTATCATCCCGGCGGCGACACACAAGATTCTTCGCAAGATGAGTTAGCAGCCGTGGATTTTACCGCCCGGGCAGGAACGCTGGAGGAGCAACCAGCCTTCTCCACAAAAGCAAAAACAGATTCGCAGAAATTGCCAGAGCTGATGGTGGCAGCGGAGGAAGATGGCGGAATCGCAGTCCCTGACTTCACCGGGAAAACGATGCGGGAAGTGACCGAACTGTGCCTACGGTTGGGACTCGACCCGGTGCTGGTTGGCAGCAGCCTTGCTTCACAACAGACCCCCGAGGCCGGAACAAAAGTGCGGCATGGCTCGAAGATCATCGTGGAATTTGGAGCGTCCGCCGGAAGGCCCGGCAAGCAGAAGTAGGAAAAGGATTTAAGAGGCCCATGAGGACAGGATTGAGTGCCACCGACGAAGCGGAAAACAAGGCCAGTGCCGGGAGTGATGACCGGCGGGGACAGAGTGTGGCTCCGGGCGAACGGCCGGTGATGCTGCCTGTCCGCTTGGCACTGCTGGATGTGCAAGTGCTTTCGGCCCTGCCATCGGCGGAATTGCGGATTACCCAGGTGACCAACGACTCTCGCCGAGTGAAGCCGGGCGCGCTGTTTGTAGCCATTCAGGGAACGGCTACGGATGGCAATTTATACGCAAAGGATGCCTCAGCGCGGGGCGCGGTTGTGGTGTTGAGCGCCGACCCGCAGCCAGCGGATTGGGCGGCCCAGGCAACGTGGGTGCAAGTCGTCGAGCCGCGAAAAGCGCTGGCGATTGCGGCAGCAAATTTTTTCAGCAGGCCTGCGAGTGCACTGAAGTTAGTGGGGGTGACTGGGACGAACGGAAAAACCACCACCAGTTCGCTGATTGATGCGATTGTCAAAGGCTCCGGCGCAAAAACCGGGTTATTTGGAACGATCGCCTACCACACGCCGCAGGGCAGGTATCCTGCACCGAATACCACCCCTGAATCTGTGGACCTGCAGGAATTTTTTGCGGAAGTGCGCGACAGCGGCGGAACCCATGCCGTACTGGAAGCAAGTTCGCACGCGCTGGCCCTTGACCGTTTGTGGGGATGCCACTTTATGGCGGCGGTGTTCACGAATTTGACACGCGACCACATCGATTTTCACACGACATTCGACGATTATTTTGAGGCGAAACGGCATCTGTTTGAAGGCACGGGCGCAGGGGCGCCGGATGTTGCGGTGGTGAACACCGACGATGAGTGGGGCAAGAAGCTGACGGGATTGGCGAAGCAAACCTTGACCTATGGGTTGACCAATGGCTCCGATCTGGCGGCCAAGAAATTTACGCTAACGTTCAATGGCCTGAATTTTACGGCGAGAACGCCGAACGGAAACGTCCAAGTGCAATCGCCCCTGGTGGGGCGAATCAATGTCTACAACATTCTGGCCGCGATCGGCGCGGGAATTGGACTGGGTTTCTCGAATGAGGTGATCGAAGAGGGGATTCGTAATTTAGCGGCGGTGGCTGGACGGTTCGAGCGAATCGATCAGGGCCAGCCTTTTGTGGTGGTTGTGGACTACGCGCACACCGATGACGCCCTTGAAAACTTGATTCGTACCGCACGCGAGCTGAACAGCAAAGGCCGGATCATCACGATGTTTGGCTGCGGCGGTTCGCGCGATCGTACGAAGCGGCCCATCATGGGCGAAACTGCCGGCCGGTTGAGCGACCTGACGATTCTGACCAGCGACAATCCGCGGGCCGAAGACCCGTTGAAGATTATCAGCGACATTGTGGTGGGGATCCAGAAGTCGCAAGGCAAATACATGATCGAAGGGGACCGGGCAAAAGCCATCCAGCTGGCGATTGATGAAGCGAAGGCCGGAGACATGGTGCTGCTGGCTGGCAAGGGTCACGAGGACTATCAAATTTTTTCAGACCGCACAGTTCATTTTGATGATCGCGAAGTCGCGCAAAAGGCGCTGAGCGATTTGGGTTATACCGAGCCGCAAAGGCAGAATAAAAGCGGCCCAGGGATTGGCACGTAGCGCGCTCGTCGCCTGTGTGTTGGGACGAGGGCCTGCGAGCCGATCAGCGACTCGCGAAAAAGGAGGAGCCCTCAACCGGTGAGAACGAACCTGGAAGTGCCCTATAAACGGGCAGAAGATCGCCCGGGAACCTTGGAAAAAAGCAGCGTGCTGAGGAAATTATGCGGTGGACGGTTAAAAAGGTGGTTGGCGCGGTGGCGGGAAAGCCGGGGGGTGCAATCGACGCCCTGGCCCGGGTGGCCGGTGTGTCGATTGATTCTCGCACGATATGTCGCGGAGAACTCTTCATCGCTATACATGGTCCGCGCAACGACGGACACGACTATCTGGCCGCAGTGCTCGAAGCCGGGGCCGTCGCGGCAGTGGTCGCGGAGCCTGTGGTCTCACGCTATCCCGGATGGATGCAAGACCGCTGCATCAGGGTACCGGACACGCTCGAGGCCCTCCACAATCTGGCACGGGCGGTCCGCAAGGATTGGGGCAAGAAAATATGCGGGATCACCGGGTCTGTCGGCAAAACCACAACCAAAGAGATCCTGGCGGCGCTGCTGGGCACGAAGTTACGGGTGCTGAAGAGCGAAGGAAATTTTAACAACGAATATGGATTGCCGCTGACCCTATTTCGTCTGGAAGAAACGGACGATGTAGCCGTACTAGAAATGGGCATGTCGTTTCCCGGAGAGTTGCGGCGGTTGGCGGCGATTGCTGCCCCCGACGTGGCGATTGAGCTGAAGGTTGCTCCGGCGCATTTGCTGAATTTTTTGTCGCTGGACGAGATTGCGCTGGCGAAGCGCGAATTGGTGGAGGGGCTTCCGGGAACCCAGTCGGTTGCGATATTGAATGCCGATGATCCCAGGGTTGCGGCGATGGCGGCAGTTGCACCGGGTCGTGTGATTTTCTACGGCCTGCAAAAGCCCGCGGAGTTTAGGGCAGAAGAGCTTGAGGACCGCGGAGCGCTCGGATCGTCCTTTACACTGGTGCACAACGGGAAGCGCTCGCGGATCGACATGTCGCTGCCCGGACGCCATGTAGTGCTGAACGCTCTGGCGGCGATTGCGGCGGCAAGCTTGTGGAACGTGGGGGCTTCAGAAGCGCAGAGTGTGCTGCCAAGTATGCGTACACCGTCAATGCGCGGAGAATTGATTCGATTCACGAATGGATTTGCGCTGATCAATGATTCATACAATTCGAGTCCGGCTGCGCTAGAAGCGATGATTGGCTTGCTAGCGGCTACCCCGGGATTTAAGCGGCGCATTTTAGCGGCGGGAGAGATGCGGGAGCTGGGGCGGAGTTCGCCGCAATTGCATCGAGATGGCGGAGCCTTTGCTGCAAAAACCGGCAAGATCGATTTCCTGATTGGAGTGCAGGGGGACGCCGCCGAGACTGTGGAAGGCGCTGTGGCTGCGGGCGTGCCGCGGGCGTGTACAAAATTCTTTGCAACGCCAGAGGAAGCAGCAGAATTTTTTGCGGGATTTGTCGAGCCCGGTGATTTGTTGCTGGTGAAGGGATCGCGCAGCGTGAAAATGGAAAAAATAGTCGAATCGCTTCTGGGGCGATTCGCACCAGAGCGAGAAAATGCGCGTCCGAACGTGGGGGTAGACCACTAGTGCTCTACTACCTGCTCTACCATGTGCTGCAAAAATATTTCAGCCCATTGAACGTGTTTCGCTATATCACCGTGCGCACGGTGTACGCGAGTCTGACAGCAATGTTTCTGGCGCTGGTGATTGGGCCCTGGCTGATCCGCCAGCTGCGGGAATTGCAGATTGGGCAATATATCCGGGAAGAGGGTCCAGAGGGGCATCAGAAGAAAGCGGGCACACCGACAATGGGCGGCGTGCTGATCGTGCTTTCGACCGCTGTGCCTACGCTGATGTGGGCGGATCTTTCAAATCCATTCATTCTGCTTTCGCTCTTTGCGTTGCTGGGATTTTCTGCCATTGGGTTTGTGGACGATTACGCGAAGCTCGCCAAGCGGCGGAATCTGGGGTTGACGGGAAAGCGGAAACTCACATTGCAGGTTGTGGTGAGTTGCGTGGTGGGCATTTCGCTTCTGGTTCTTTCGACGTCGAGCGCGTATTCCACGCAGCTGATCGTTCCGTTCTTCAAACGCTTTCATCCGGATCTGGTGATCCACACCCTGGTGAATTCACCGCACTTGTGGCCGTTGGCCTTCGTGCCGTTCCTGGTGTTCATCGCAGTGGTGATTACGGGAAGTTCGAATGCTGTGAACTTGACCGATGGACTGGATGGATTGGCAATTGGCTGCACGGTGATTGCCGCGGGTGCGTTGACGGTTTTGACCTATGTGAGCAGCAATTTTCGTTGGGCGAATTATCTGGAGATTCAGTACATTCCCCGCGTTGGCGAATTAACGGTCTTTTGCGGCGCCCTGGTCGGTGCTTCCCTGGGATTTCTCTGGTACAACGCGCACCCTGCGGAAATGTTTATGGGTGATGTTGGTTCGCTTGGGCTTGGCGGAACGCTTGGCACCATCGCCGTGATTATCAAGCAGGAAGTGCTGCTGGTATTTGTGGGCGGAATTTTTGTGGTGGAAGCGATGTCGGTGATTGTGCAGGTGGCGTCGTTTAAGTTACGCGGAAAACGGATTTTTCGGATGGCGCCGATTCACCATCACTTTGAGTTACTGGGATGGAGCGAGAGCAAAGTGATCGTGCGGTTTTGGATTGCGGCGCTGGTGTTCGCGCTGTTTGCGCTGACGACATTGAAATTGAGGTAGCGAACGCTGAAGGAAAGTCAGCGGATTGTCTTATGCCTGGATCGATGGAGTTGCGGGGAATGCGGGTGCTGGTTGTGGGACTGGCGCGGACCGGCGCGGCTACGGCGCTATTTTGCGTTGGGCATAACGCGATTGTGACGGCCACGGAAACGCGCGAGGAACGGGAACTGGCCGAGATTGCCACGAAATTGCGGGAAGCGGGAGTGAGACTAGAGCTAGGTGGGCACACAGAGAAAACCTTTCTGGCGCAGGATTTGATTGTGCCGAGCCCGGGGGTTCCGGCGGACAATCCATTTTTGCTGAATGCGCGCGCGAAGGGCATCACAGTTTGGAGCGAGATCGAACTCGCCTATCGATTTTTGGAAGGCAAGTTGATCGGAATTACCGGATCGAACGGGAAAACGACCACTACGACTTTGGTGCACCACATTTTGAGAAGCGCGGGTGTGGAATCATTTCTAGCGGGAAACGTGGGAACACCGCTGATTTCCTTGGTGGAAAAGATCGCCGGGGGAACGGTCGGCGTAGTGGAGTTGAGCAGCTTTCAATTGGAGTTGGTTGAAACCTTCCGCCCTGACATCGGGGTGTTTTTGAATTTGACGCCGGATCATCTGGACCGGCACAAGACGATCGGGGCGTATGGGGCAGCGAAGGCTCGGTTGTTTGAGAACCAGACGGAGTTGGATGCTGCGGTGATGAACCTGGACGACGACCAGTCGCAGCACTATCTGCCGAAAAAGCCGCAGGTGTTCTGGTTCAGCCGGAAACAAAGAGTAACGCAGGGGACGTATCTGCGCGGAGGAGACGTTTTCATTACGGGTCGTCGCGGAGATGAATTTGTAATCAAGCAGAGCGAGATTCCCTTGCCCGGCGCGCATAATGTGGAGAACGTGTTGGCCGCCGTCACCGCGGCGCGGCTGGCGGGTGTGGATGCCGAGTCGATTGGAGACGCGGTGCGGAGTTTTCAGGGCGTTGAGCACCGGTTGGAGTTTGTGGCGGAGATTCGGGGAGTGCGCTACTACAACGATTCGAAGGCGACAAATGTGGATGCGACGCGAAAAGCGTTGGACGCGTTTGTGGGACGGATCCTGATCATTTTGGGCGGGAAAGATAAGGGGAGCGACTATAGCGTGCTCCAAGACCCGTTGCGGAAGAAAGCGATCCTGGCCCTGCTGATCGGCGCGGCGGCGAGCAAGATCGAGTCCCAAATTACGGGGAGTGTGGCGATTGAGTTAGCCGGAACGTTGCAACGCGCGGTGGCGATTGCGGCGCGGCAGGCTCGGGCGGGGGATATTGTGTTGCTGGCGCCGGCTTGCGCCAGCTTTGATCAGTTTCAAGATTATGAGGAACGCGGACGGATTTTTAAACAACTGGTGAGCGGGTTGGGTAATGCCGCGTAAGGCAAGAAAATGCCGTTCCGTAACCGGCAAAGCGCGCGCATCTCCTAGCACAGGTAACTTTAGTTGTAGCGTTTGACTTGGTACGGGAAGAAAGGACGGATACTTGGCGAGACGAGCAGAAACGGACCGGTGGATATTTGGAGTGACGTTGTCGCTGTGTCTTTTGGGCGCAGTGATGATTTTCAGCGCATCGGCCCTGACTGCCGAAAATCAGTACGGCCACTCCTCTTATTTTGTGGGGCGACAGATTGCCTGGCTGGCCATCGGACTGCTGGCCATGTTCGGTCTCATGAAAATGGATTATCACTGGCTGCGCGAGCCGGTGGTCGTATATACCGTACTGTGCATTGTGGTGCTCATGCTGATCGGGGCATTTTTTCTGGATAAATCGCACGCGACCCATCGATGGATCAAGCTGGGGCCTATCAATATTCAACCATCGGAGCTGGCCAAGCTGGCAGTGATCTTGTATCTGGCCTGGTTTCTGGATTTGCGGCGGCGAAATGAAGTCAGCCTGGAATTCAACAAGAAGGACTTCCTTGAAACGATTCTCCCTGCGGTCACACCCATTCTGGTTTGCGTTGTGCTGATTCTTGCGCAGCCCGATCTGGGCACTGCGGTAGACATTGTGTTGATCATGACTGCCATTCTTTACGTAGCGGGGCTCTCCTGGAAGTGGCTTGCCGTTGGAGCGGCCACCGCGCTGCCTGTCTTGTTTTTCGCCATCACCCACGTTTCCTACCGGATGGCACGGTTCATGGCCTTTCTGCATCCCGACACCGATCCCCAAGGCGCAGGTTTTCAGTTGCTGCAGTCGTTGATTGCGGTGGGCTCCGGTGGATTTACCGGTGTCGGGTTGATGGAAAGCAAGCAAAAGCTTTTCTACCTGCCGGAAGCGCATACGGATTTTATCTATGCGGTCATTTCGGAGGAGCTCGGGTTTATCGGCGCGACGATCGTGCTGGCCCTTGTCGCGGTATTCGCCTGGCGTGGACTGCGCACGGCGTTCAATGCTCCGGATGGATTTGGAAGACTGTTGGCCCTCGGAGCGACGGCGATGGTGGTGTTCCAGGCGTTGATCAATTTTGCGGTGGTGCTGGGGATGATGCCAACAAAAGGGATTCCGCTGCCGTTTGTGAGCTATGGCGGATCGAGTTTGCTGGTCATGCTGCTGGCAACTGGCGTGCTGCTGAACGTTTCGCAGCAAGCCGTTCCCGGCGCAGGTCTGCGAGACGGAGCATGAAATTGTTGATTGCCGGCGGAGGAACGGGCGGACACGTGTTCCCGGCCCTGGCAATTGCGCGAGAGTGGATAACACGGGGAGCGGAGCGTGACGTGGTGCTGGTTGGAACACAACGCGGCATTGAAGTGAAGCTGGTGCCCGAGGCGGGGCTGCCACTGGAAACCTTGCGCGTGGCTGGCTTGAAGGGAAAAGGCGGACTTACCCTGGCGAAGAATTTAGCTATGCTCGGTAACGGATTGTCGGACGCGTTCGGTGTTCTCAAACGGCACACCCCTGTCGCCGCGTTTGGGGTGGGTGGCTTCGCCGCGGGCCCAATGTTGCTGGCAACCTGGCTAAAGGGAATTCCCAACGTGATTTTCGAGCCCAATGCAGAACCCGGTTTTACCAATAAGGTGTTGGCACGGTTTGCCAAGCGGATTGCTACGGGATACGAAGTTTCGGCAAGGGCTTGGGGCAACAAGGCTCTTTTGACAGGCTGCCCAGTGCGGGAAGAATTTTTTACGATCCAGCCGCACCGAGCGAATAAGCCCTTGCAGCTGCTGGTCACAGGTGGCAGTCAGGGAGCCCTGCCAATCAATCGCGCCTTCCTCGGCGCAATGAATCTTCTGGCCGCGCGAAAAAATGAGCTGTCGATCGTGCATCAAACCGGCGAGCGCGATTATACTATTGTGAAAGCCGCTTACGATCAGTATCAGATACGTGCCGAAATTGTGCCGTTTCTCTCTAACATGGCCGAGCGGTTCGATTGGGCCGACCTGCTGGTCTGCCGGGCCGGGGCGATTACCGCTGCAGAAGTTGCCGCAGCAGGACGAGCGGCAATTTTCATTCCTTTCGGACGGGCTACCGACAGCCATCAATTGCGAAACGCGCAGGAGATGGTGAACGCCAAGGCAGGAAGATTGATTGCCGAGGACGAATTGTCCTCGGAACGATTGGCGAAAGAGATTTTTTCCCTCCTCGACCAGCCACAGGAGATCGAAACGCTCTCTAGGAATGCACGGAAGCTTGCCTATCCGGACGCGGCCAAGACAATTGTGGATTTGATCGAGAGCGCCGCAGATATCGGGACGTTGACAGGCGATCCGATTCTTGCGGGAGGGGATTGAAAGGGCATGATGGTATCTTTTCGGAATTTTCAGCGCATACACATGGTGGGAATCGGCGGCATCGGCATGAGCGGTATAGCCGAAGTATTGCTGACGCTCGGTTATTCGGTTTCCGGTTCGGACACGAAGCCTTCGACAATCACCGAGCGGTTGCAGGACCTGGGCGCGACGGTTTTTGAAGGGCACAAAGCGGGAAACGTGCAAGGCGCGCATGTGCTGGTGATTTCTTCGGCGGTGAAGGTCGACAATCCGGAAGTTGTCGAAGCGCACAAACAGAAAATCCCGGTGATTCCGCGCGCGGAAATGCTGGCGGAATTGATGCGCTTGAAATATGGAATCGCGGTGGCGGGAGCGCATGGCAAGACGACCACCACATCGATGGTGGCTTCCGTCATGGGCGCAGCTCATCTCGACCCCACTTTTGTTATTGGCGGCAAAGTAAATCAGGCCGGAACGACGGCGCGTGTGGGACGCGGCGATTATTTTGTGGTGGAAGCGGACGAGAGTGACCGCAGCTTCCTGATGTTTGCTCCAGTTGTCGCAGTCGTGACGACAATCGATCGCGAGCATCTGGACCAATATGCATCACTGGAAGACATTCAGAACGCGTTCCTACAATTCGTAAACAGCGTGCCATTTTATGGCTCCGCGATTTTGTGTGTCGACGAGCCAAACGTACAAGCAATTATTCCCAGCGTGAAACGGCCGATTCTAACCTACGGTACTTCCGCGCAAGCCGATCTGGTGATCAGCGATATTGAGATGGTGGGGCTTGGCAGCGAATTCCGGCTTACCTACAAAGGCGACGACCTCGGCATGTTCCAGTTGCTGCATCCTCCGGGAATCCACAACGTGCGCAATGCCGCCGCCGCTGCGGCCGTAGCGCTTTACCTAAATGTCGCGACGGACCTGATCCGTGAAGGCTTGGCAAAGTTTGCCGGAGTGGGGCGGCGTTTCGATGTCAAAGGCGTAGTGAACGACATTGTAGTGATCGACGATTATGGCCATCACCCGGCGGAGATTCGGGCAACACTCGAAGCGGCGCGCGGCTGCAAATTTAACCGATTGCTGGTGCTGTTCCAGCCGCACCGTTATACGAGGACGCAGCGCCTTTGGGATGATTTTTCGCGCGCGTTCAATCAGGCGGACATTCTGGTGCTGACCGATATTTATGCCGCCAACGAAGCACCGCTTCCGGGAATTACCAGCGAGGCATTAACAGAGAGCATCCGCAGCGCCGGCCACAAATGCGTGCACTACTTCCGTTCGATGCAGGATGGGATTGAGTTTTTGCTGAAAGAAGCCAAGCCTGCGGATGCCATTTTGACGATTGGCGCGGGGAATGTCAGCCGAGCGAGCAACGAATTAATGGTGCTACTCGGAACCGAATACCGAGTGGAGGACACCGTACGCGATGAGGATTAACGAGCCCAAACTCGTTGCGGCTTTCAAGGAACTCGGAAACGAGTTCGTGCCGGGAACTTCGCTCGGTGAAATGACCTGCCTGGGGATTGGCGGAACAACGGACTTGATCCGGATTCGTCGACACGACTCGATTCCGGAATTGCTGAATTTGCTCGAGCAGCATAAAATTCCAAACAAATTTCTAGGTGGAGGATCGAATTTGCTGGTGATCGATGGCCAATTGCCGTTTGTGGTGCTGCAACTGGCCAAGCCTGACCAAGAGGTGGCGATCGAGGGAAATATCGCGAGCGTAGATGCCGCCGCCGACCTTGGCCGTACGGTAACATTTTGTGCGAAGCATGATCTGGGCGGGATGGAAGGGCTCATTGGCGTACCGGGAACCGTTGGCGGCGCGCTGCGGATGAATGCGGGCGCCTACGGCACGCAGATCGGTTCGTATGTGCGAGAAGTAAAAATGTATCGGGCAGCGGAACGGCGGATAGAAATCCTCAGGGGCGAGCAAATTTCGTTTGAATACCGGCACACTTCTTTTGCGCCCGATGATATGATGCTTTCAGTGAAGCTCGAACTTCCCTCCAAGCCGTTCAGAGAAATCTTACAAGGCATTCGTATCTGTAACGAAAAGCGCCGAGCCAGTCAACCTCTGGGTCAGAAGAGCGCGGGGTGCATTTTCAAAAACCCTCCTGGCAGATCGGCTGGCCGGATGATTGACGAGCTGGGGCTGAAAGGATTTTCGGTGGGCGACGCGGCAGTCAGCTGTCGCCACGCGAATTTTTTCGTGAACCTCGGGCAAGCGTCCGCGGCGGACATGCTGGCGTTGATTGCCGATGTTCGAGAGCGAGTACATAGCGCCTACGGTGTAATTCTGGAGAATGAGGTGGTCGTTTGGAACGCCTGAAACCCATCCAGCGCAATTCCGCGGCAGCAGCCGCAGACCAGGAATCGTACCGGCCGGAATTGATCGCCGACGAGGAGCCCAAGTTTCTGCGCCGGCAGAAGCCGGTGGAGATTCGGCGCAAGAAAATCGGCGGCAAGTCCCGGTCGTTTTACCGCAAAGTGTTTTTCTGGACAGGTATCGGCGTGGTTGTTTTGATCGCGGCAAGGATGGGAACGCGGTTCGCGCTGCATTCTCCGCAGATGCTGCTTCTAAAACCCGATCAGATCGAAGTGTCGGGAAATCATATCGTCGCGAAGGCAGAAATTCAGAAGCTGTTTATCGGCGACCGGAATCACAGTGTGCTGCAAGTGAATTTGGATAAGCGGAGATCGGAAATTCAAGAAGTTTCCTGGGTGGAAGAGGCCAGCGTTCAGCGCATTCTGCCAAATCACTTGCGCGTGGAAATCACGGAAAGGGCCCCCATTGCATTCTTCCGCAATAGTACCGAGCTTACTTTGATCGATGCGCATGGAGTTTTGCTGGACCGCCCCGAAGGCGAAGATTTCCATTTTCCCATCATCACCGGACTCTCGGAAAATATGCCGCGCGAAGAACGCGAAACGAGGATGAAGATATATCAGGAATTCATGAAGTCGATTGAGCTGGTGGGGTCAGCCTCCGTAGATCGCACCAAGACAGTTCGTTCCAGTGAAGCCGACCGAATCAGTGAAGTGGACCTAAGCAATCCAAAAGACTTGCGCGTTGTGATCACTGGACTAGCCAGTGGAGATGGCGCACAAGCCGTGACAGTACATTTTGGGCAAAATGATTTCATTCGGAAGTACGGCACGCTGATCGACAATTTTGCGCAATGGCAGGCGAGCGCCGGTCATTTGCAAACGATTGATCTGCAATATGCCCGACAGGTGGTGCTGAACCCCGACAGCACCACTGCCGTGCCCAAGACTAGATCGAAGTAGCAGGAGAAGGCTTTGGCAAAGAAAGATAAATACCTTGTCGGGCTGGACATCGGCAGCACCAAGACCTGTGTGCTCTTGGCCGAAATGGAAAATGACCAGGTCAAATTCCTGGCGCTGGGCGCGGCAGAATCGAAAGGATTGCGGAAAGGCCTCATCGTCAATCTCGATTCCACGGTCAGCTCGATTCGGCGGGCGGTCGAAGAAGCGGAAGGCGTCGCGAACGTTCCGGTGGAATCGGCGGTTATCGGCGTGGCCGGGGGACACGTACGGGGTGTAAATAGCCGTGGTGGAGTGCAGCTCGGACCACGTCCACGCGATATCGAACGTGATGATGTAAGGCGCACGATTGATCAGGCGCGCAATCTCTCGCTGCCGGAAGACCGCGAAGTCCTACACGTCTTGCCGCATGAATTTATTGTCGACGCGCAGGATGGCATTCGCGATCCGCTGGGAATGGTAGGCCAAAAACTGGAAGCCAACGTTCACGTCGTGACCTCATCGATTTCGGCGACGCAGAATCTGGTCACGGCAGCAAATAAAGCAGGCATTTTGATTAACGACACGGTGCTCGAGCCAATGGCTTCCGCGGAAGCGTGCTTGACGCAGGATGAGCGCGACTTGGGTTGCTGCTTGCTGGACATCGGCGGCGGCACAACGGAGCTGATCGTTTATGGCGGCGGAGTAGTACGGCATACCAGCGCTGTGGCCATCGGGGGAGATCACTTCACCAACGATCTCGCGGTTGGACTGCGCACGCCCATTCCTGAAGCGGAAAAAATCAAGCGGCATCACGGCTGTGCCGCCGCTCATCTGTTGCGCGAAGATGGCGCGATTCAAATCGCGACCGTCGGCGATCGTCCTCCAAGGACAATTTTCTCTCGCAACTTGACCGACATTATTGAGCCGCGCACGCAGGAATTGCTTACGCTGATTTCCGAAGATTTGCGGCGCGCTGGATTGCATAAACAAATTCCAGCAGGATTCATTTTGGCGGGAGGCGGCGCGCGGCTGTACGGCTTGGTGGAAATGACCGAAGAATCGTTTGAGGTGCCAGTGCGCATCGGAGAGCCACGGGGAATTGTGGATTTGCCGGAACAGGTTGCTCAGCCGGAGTATGCAACCGTTATCGGATTAGTTTTATACGCCGGCAAAGCACGCAGGGCGGGGCCGCCGCGCTCGAGCGGAATCGTTTCCAAATTGAAGGCGATGTTTGCAGGAGCCTAGGCAGGGTAAGTAATCTAGGATTGCGGGACGTTTTCCACAGGGCGGAAAAACTCCCTGTGGAATCGGGCTAAGCCGAGTTTTATAAAGGACTTTCACCAGCCGGACAGGGGGAAACGAATGACAGCGAAAGATGCAGGGATCCGGATGAGCTTCAGCGAGGAGCTGCAGCCGGCAAAAATTAAGGTGATTGGCGTCGGCGGAGGCGGCTGCAATGCCGTCAACCGAATGATCCGCGCCAAAGTGGAAGGCGTGGAGTTTATTACCGCGAACACCGACCTTCAAGCGCTGAAGCTGTCGCAGGCTCCCGTGAAGCTGCAACTCGGCGGAAAGCTGACGAAGGGGTTGGGCGCGGGCGCGAATCCCGAGATCGGTCGCAAAGCGGCACTGGAAGATACCGACAAAATTATTGAAGCCCTGGAGGGCGCGGACATGATTTTCATCACCACCGGACTCGGTGGTGGAACCGGCAGCGGTGCTGCGCCGGTGGTCGCGTCGTTGGCTAGCGAACTTGGCGCGTTGTCAGTTGCAGTGGTGACGAAACCGTTTGCGTTTGAAGGCAAGCGCCGGATGCTGCAGGCGGAACAAGCATTGCAGGAACTTGTTGGCGTAGTCGACACGGTCATCGTAATTCCGAATGAACGATTGATGGAAACCGTGGAGCGCGGCACGAGCTTCTTTGATGCGTTCCGAATCGCCGACGACATTCTGAGGCAAGCCGTGCAGGGCATTTCTGACATCATTACGGTGCCGGGCATCATCAATCGCGACTTCGCGGACGTGAGAGCGATTATGCATGGACAAGGTTATGCGGTGATGGGCACGGCCGTAGCGACCGGAACCAACCGCGCAGTAGATGCAGCGAACCGGGCGATTTCTAGCCCCTTGCTCGAAGATAATTCGATTGAAGGCGCGCAGGGAATTTTGATCAACATTTGCGGCAGCTCGTCGCTGTCGTTGCATGAAGTGCATGAAGCTTCCAGCGTCATCCAGAAAGCCGCGCACGAAAATGCCAACATTATTTTTGGCGCGGTGATGGATGACGCGATGAAGGATGCAGTGAAGATCACCGTGATTGCTGCCGGATTCAAGGATGTGGGCAAAAACTCGATTCAATCGAAGCCCGCGTTTCTGCCAAAGACGTGGAAGGCCGGACGCGATATTTCCGTGCAGCTTCAACAGGAATTGCCGCAACCACCGCCAACTGTGGTGCACAACACGCAAGGACCAATGCCATCACCAACTGTGCGTGAAGTACAGCAGGAATCACCCAAGGACGATCTTGACGTGCCGACGTTTATGAGGCGGCAAGCTCAGAAGGCCTAGCGAGACCCTTTTCCGCAGGACAATACTTTTCAAGCGCGAGTTGTGCGCCGAAAATAACGATAAAAAAGGAAAACGACGATCAAAGCAAGGAATGCTCCCGTTGAGTCGATGAGCGAATCGATGGGGGAAGCGGTTCGCGAGGCGACAAAAGACTGGTGGATTTCGTCCAGCGCAGAGTACGCGGCGGCGATGAACCACGCCCCGAAGGCCCAAGTCCAATACCAACCCTTGCGGTCCCCGCGCATGCCACGGAACAGCAACAAGTAGAAAATAAAATATTCGGTAATGTGGGCGCTCTTCCGCGCGTAGAGATGCATGAGCTCAAACTGGTCTTCCGTCATCGAAGGAAAGAGCCAGTGCAGGATCGGCCACAGGACAACTCCGGTGTGCGCGGAGGAAAATGAGTCGGTGGACGCGAAGAAAATGACGACACCCCAAAGAATGGCTGGCCACCAAGCACGCAGCCAGCCTGGAATCATGGATTGCGGAAGCACCCGCGCGCGGAGTTCGCCAAGCGGCGGAGCGGGTCGAGGATTACGCCATGGTTCAGAACCGGACAATCGTTTCTCCTTCTACGACTAGTATGGTTGCCAATCAGCCAGCCAGAAATAAATCAACAATGAATTTATTCCGGCGACGGCATCACGGTAACCGATTATTCCATGCGGTAATTGGGAGCTTCCTTGGTGATGACCACGTCATGGACATGACTTTCACGTAAGCCTGCCGCGGTGATACGCAGGAAGCGGGATTTTTCCGCGAGTTCTGTCACCGTGCGGGCGCCCACGTATCCCATGCCGCTCCGCAAGCCGCCGACCAGCTGATCGGTGAGCGCGCCAAGAGAACCTTTATAGGCGACGCGGCCTTCAATGCCTTCCGGTACGGACTTGCCGCTCTCGGTCATGTCCTGAACTACAGAATAACGGTCGGAACCCGAACTCATCGCACCTATCGAACCCATCCCGCGATAGGACTTGAAGGTGCGGCCCTGATAAAGAATTGTTTCGCCGGGAGCTTCTTCGGTTCCGGCAAAAAGACTGCCGATCATGACACAGGACGCGCCAGCGGCGATGGCTTTGGTGATATCGCCGGAATATTTTATGCCGCCGTCGGCAATGATGGGAACGCCGCTGCCTAGAGCGGCTTTAAACGCATCGATGACCGCAGTCAGTTGTGGAACACCCGCGCCGGTGACGATCCTAGTCGTGCAGATGGAGCCCGGGCCGATGCCGACTTTCAACCCGTCGATGCCGAGAGAGATTAAATCGCGAGCGCCGTCTTCGGTGGCGACGTTTCCGGCGATCAGCTGGATATCCGGCAAACGATGCCGAATCGCTCTGATTGCTTCCATCACCCGTGCCGTGTGGCCGTGGGCCGTATCGATCGCGAGAACGTCTGCTTGGGCTTTGGCCATTTCTACGGCGCGTTCCAGAAAATCTCCCGTAGCACCGACGGCCGCGCCAACACACAAGCGACCGTGATCGTCTTTTGATGCGCGGGGATATTCCAGTTTTTTCTGAATGTCTTTTACGGTGATCAGACCCTTCAAGTTAAAGTCCGCGTCCACCACAAGAAGTTTTTCGATGCGATGTTTCTGAAGAATTTTTTCGGCTTCTTCAAGAGTCGTGCCGACCGGGACGGTGACGAGATTGTCTTTGGTCATCACCTGGCCGACGAGTTGAGCATGATTTTTCTCAAAACGTAAATCGCGATTGGTGAGAATACCGCTGAGGCGTGTGCCGCGAGTCACCGGAAGGCCCGAAATGCGGTACTTGTTCATGATCTCAAGCGCTTGGCGGATGGTGATGTCCGGCGAAATGGTGACTGGGTCGACGATCATTCCCGATTCCGAGCGTTTCACACGGTCGATTTCTTCGTATTGACGATCGATGGGGATATTGCGGTGGATGATGCCGATACCGCCTTGGCGCGAGATGGCGATGGCCAGGCGTGATTCGGTCACTGTGTCCATGGCCGCAGAGGCGAGCGGAATGTTGATGCGGAGTTTGCGCGTGAATTGCGTGGAGGTATCGACCTCCGTCGGGAGAATCGAGGATTTACCCGGTACGAGCAATACGTCATCAAATGTCAGGCCTTCGGGGATCGGACCGTCAATCATGGATGCCTCGCGAAAATAGATGTGCTGCCGTCAAGTGTTCGGCCAGAAACAGCGCAGCCCAGCGGGGGCCGCTGGGCCGCAGGATTTCAGTAAGTCAGAAAATTGAATCACGGTGTAATCTTTAATTTTAGAGGTTAAGACGGAGACCGGTCAAGTTTAGCTTCAGATACGGCCTTGTCGAACTTCGAATTTTCCTCTACCAATGTAATGTGGGGAATAGGCGCATGGAAATACGACGGCTCGTGCCATCCGATGCCGCGGCCTTTCGTGAAATTCGACTGGAAGCGCTTCGACGCGCTCCAGAGGCATTCAGCAGCACGTTTGAAGCAGAAAGCGTGCATACAGTCGAATGGTTTGCGGATCGACTGGACAAGTCGAATATGTTTGGCGCATTCCACAACATGGAACTAGTAGGGATCGCCGGACTGCTGAGTTCGGCTCAACGGAAAGAAGCACATAAGGGGCTGCTCGTGAGCATGTACGTTCGGCCTGGTTCAAGAAGGACGGGGATCGGTAACCAATTAGTCGCGACGATTATTGAATTTGCGCGCCATCGAGTGGAGTTAGTCCAACTGGCAGTCGTTAGCGAAAACCAGGAAGCGCTGCGACTCTATGAACGGTTTGGCTTTGTGCAATACGGTTTACAGAAAAAGGCGCTAAAGCAGGGTGACCGCTACTACGACGAGATTCTTATGGCCAAAGATTTGGAGTCGAGTTGAAAACAGGGCAGCGACCTCAAGGGTGTGCCGGGAGACAGCATTGATCCCGTTTGAGCCGCAGGCTTGGCTAAAGAATGGCCATCTGCAGACGGTTGCCGGGGCGTTTATGCAGCGGACGTTTGCGCTGGCATATTCGCAAGAGCGGCTGTTTCGTGTTGATAGAAATTCGCAACTTAAAGGAGAGTGCCATTGGCAGTTGGGGAATGGGCGAGATGTGCCGGTGATCGTGATCGTGCACGGCCTAGAAGGCTCGAGCGATTCGAGTTACATGCGAGGGATTGCAGAGAAGGCCTTTGAGCGCGGGTTCCATGCAATCCGAATGAACCAGCGGAATTGTGGCGGAACAGAGAGGCTTACCCCGACGCTCTATAACAGTGGAATGAGTGGTGACTATCGTGCTGTGCTGCAAGAGTTGATTGCCGAGGGCTTCGAGAAGATTTTCTTTGCCGGCTATTCGATGGGCGGCAATTTGGTAACGAAAATGGCGGGAGAGTGGGGCGAGGCGCCGCCGCCGCAATTGCGCGGTGTGGCGGCGGTGTGCCCGGCCCTGGATCTGTCGGCTTGCGCAAACGCCCTCGAAAAAACCGAGAACTATTTGTACCAGCGGCATTTTGTGAAGGGCTTGATGACGCGTTACCTGCGAAAGGCCGAAATGTTTCCGCAGCGGTATTTAATGAATGGATTCGGGCCGATCCGAACGGTGCGTGAATTCGATGATGCGATTACCGGGCCGCAATTTGGATATAAGGACGCAGAGGAATATTACCAGGCGGCTGGCGCAAAGCGGGTGATTGCACAAGTGCGAATCCCGCTGTTATTGATCACCGCAAAAGATGATCCGTTTGTGCCCTACGAATCGTTTCTGCGCGCGAAGGTTGCGGAAAATCCGAGCGTGCAATTCGTGGCACCGGAAAATGGGGGCCACTGCGGATTTATTTCGAAGTGGCCGGGCCGGGAACGGCACTGGGCGGAGCAGCGGATCGTAGAACAGATGGCTGAACTTGTGAGGTAGAGCCGGCTTGCCCGGTCGCGGGTCGTGAGGTTTGATCGCTAGCCCAAAGGCTTCTCGAGTGACACTTGAAATCCTTGCGTGAGCAGTTTCGCAGGGCCATCGGCCACAATCACCATGTCGTCTTCGCAGCGTAAGCCGAATTCGCCGGGAATGTAGATTCCCGGTTCGTTAGAAAAGGTCATGCCGGGCATCAAGACAGTCTTACTTCCCCGTACTAAATAGGGATGTTCGTGGCCATCGAGGCCAATGCCGTGGCCGAGACGGTGCGTGAAATAGCTATAGTCGGGCCCGTAACCGGAACGAGTGATCACTGCCCGGGCCGCATCGTCTACCGAACCACTCAGTCTCGCTGAGCGTGCTGCGTCGAGCGCGGCGTCCTGAGTTTTGCGGACGATCTCGTAAACCTGTTGAACTTTGACGGAGGGTTTCCCAAAAATTCCGGTGCGAGTTACATCGGATTGATAGCCTTCGACAGTACAGCCGCCGTCGATCAGAACAACATTGCCCTCCTCTAATTTCTTCGGGACTTTGGAGCCGTGCGGTTGCGCTGCCGAAGCGCCCAGCAGAACCAGAGCCTCGCCACGCAAAGCCATTTTTGCAAAACCAGTGTTGATCAAATCTCCGATATCGGCCTGCGCCATGCCTTCTTTTAACAACGCGAATACTTCGCGGAAAACATCGAACGTAGCTTCACAGGCCAGCCGCATCAGGGCCAGTTCGTGCTCCGATTTAATCGAGCGGCAGCCGACTGTGACTGGATCGGCAGAAAGGAAGGTGCAGCCGGAGGCGGTGGCTCGAAGATGATCGTAGAAGGTGAAAGGAAGGGCTTCTTCGATGCCGATGCGGCCGGTGCTGATTTTGCGGTCTGCAAATGTGGTTGCGATGAGTTGTGTAGGGCTCTCATCCTCCTGCCAAACGCGAACTTCGACAGAATAGCGAAGCGATTCGCGCATGCGCGATTCTTCAAACGCAGGAGAAATCAAAACGGGTTGGCCGCTGCGCGGCAAAACCAGACACAATAGACGCTCGCTGAGCCACCAGCGAATGCCGGTGAAGTAATAAAGAGATGTGCTCGGTCCAAGAAGAATGGCGTCAAATTTCGGATCAAGTTGCCCCATCAATTCTTGTGCGTGGTGCGCACGGTTTTGAAATTCCTCCGCGGTGATCGGATGGACGCGATCGCCTAACGGCTTGAGCGAGCGAAACGCGGGAGTGTCGGCATGGGCGGAAGGAATGGATGCAACGGCTGCACCGAGCCCGAGGGCCGAGGTCGAGTTCAGAAATCTACGGCGTGAAACGGCAGCTTGATTTAGAGCCATGGCCAAGAAGAATGGGGCGGAGCGGGAGCAGAGTCAAGCGGCGAAAAAGTTTATTCCGTGCGAATGGCGAGGATCTGTTTATCCTGAACTTTGAGCTCAACGCCTAGAGGCGGGCGGATGTCACTTCCTTGCACGATGGCTCCACGAACCCAGACATTTCCGGGCAAACTCGCGGTCTTCAAGGGATCGTACAGAGTATGGGTGCAAGGATTGCCTACGAGCGGATGATTTGCAGAGCGATAGCCGTACTCACCACGCAATTTATCCATGTCGGTGATGTACTCGAGCAGGCAGGAACCGTAGAGAGCTTTGCGTGAATATGCCCAATAGCCTGAAGCTTGCAAAGCAGAGCTGCCCGGCAGCCGAATTATGGTGGCCGGGTCATTCTCGCCGGTGAGTTTATCCTTGATGAAGAAATCGGCGGACGACCACGGCTTTGAAAAATCGGATATCGGACCGATTCCAGGATTGCTTTCTGAGGCGCGGGGCAAGGCGGCGGTAGGATCCTGGGGTGGCGAAGGAATCTCGATCTGCGGGGCTTGTTCCACGCGAACCGGTTCGCTGGGCTTGTGGTGCGCAAACCAGCGAATGGCAACCAGAATGACCAGGCCGAATACCAGGAAACCGATCATCAAAGGGAGCAGAGGATTGCGCTTTCGCCGGCGAGTGAAACTGTCATTCACGCCCGGAATCTGCGGCATTTCGGCTTTGAATTGGGCGGAGTTGGGCAGTTCCGTCATCATGTTCGCGGCGAATCATGACCCCCGTGAATTCAGGAGGGGATTGAAAACGCGGGAGATAATGCTCCTCAAGGGGAATTGTACCCAAGCGCGCCCGCTCGGGCAATCGAAGGATGAAATGTGCCGGAAAGGTTACTTGTATTGGTGAAAAGGTGACAAAACAGAGCGAGGTGCTTGTTTCCAACCAGAATGAGTTCTAGTGTAATGAGAATAAGACGGACTGAGGGGTTTTCGCAACACCGATGAGCGGCGAAACTCGATCTTCGGCGCGCGCTTTCGTACGCACTCTGAACATTTTGTTGAAGTTCGCCCGTCTCTATGAGTTCGGGCACGCGCGAACCATGGGTCAATTCGAAACCGCGTGGAAAGAACTACGTAAGGCCCTGGATGAAAGCGGCGACACCGGATTGCTGTTGGGTGCTTCTGGCAACCAGATTCTGCTCGATGGCGTTCCCCTTGGATCGGCGGCGGGAGAACGCAGCTTTGCACAGCTGCTTACCTCTAGCGGCATTGCCAGCATTCACTTCTCAACGAATCTTCAACAAGGACAATTTGCACGATTTGTCCGCGCGTTTCCCAGTGGAAACGCCAAGCCCAGTTCGCTGGCAGAGCAGTTGAAGTCGGCCCTGGCGGGCGAGACCGGCATTCGCATCAACGAAATCCGATTTGTCGCCGAAGACGGCTCGGTTGCCGGACTAAAGGTCGCCGCACAGCTCACCGCGAAAGCACTTGGCGCTTCCAGCGACAAGATGCGCGACATTTTCGAAGACCCCAATAAATTGCTGCAGCTGATTCTGGCCTCGGAAAGTAACCGGGGCAGCGGCGGTGGCTCCGGGGGTGGCAGCGGGCCGGGGTTTGGCGGGGGCGGGCCTGGGGGCTCTGGTGGTGGCGCGGGGTCCAGTTGGTCTGGCGGCACCGGTGGCGGCGGAAGCCTGTGGGAAGCAGGCAAAGCTTCTGGCGGCGGGACAGGCTCGAAAGGTAGTGGTACTGGAGAGGGTTCAGGCCCAGGCGATTCTAGCTGGGGCGGCGGAGGCTCAGGGTCGGGATCAGGCGGTGGAACTGGAAGTGGCGGTGGAACTGGAAGCGGCGGTGGAACTGGCTCGGCTGGCGGCTCGCCTCCCGAGCCTGGCAAGTGGATGAGCGCGGTGACCGCTTCAACGCTACTTCGTGGGGCGAGCGGCGTTCCGGGAGTGTTCGGAACAGGTCTTGCGGGAGCGGGCGGAGGAGTCTACGGAGTTGCGGAGGAAGATGTCAAGTCCATGATCGGGCTCTTCGCGCAACTGGGACGTTCGCGAAAAGATCCCGACAAAGCGATGGACGCGGCCACATTCCAATCGCGGCTATCTTCCTTGCCGGTGCGGGCTCAGTACACTTTGCAGCAAGCCCTGGCGGGATTGGCTGCGCAGGCCAGCACGGATAAGCCGGACAAGCCCATGCTGCTGAAGCTCGCCGAGCATGTGGCGATTCGATTTGCGCTCGATAGCTATGAACGTGGGGAATTGCGCGTGAACGCGGTGAAGCAGTTGTTGGACCGGATGAATGCCGAAATCGAAGCCCTGAGAAAAATTCTGGGTTCCCAGGAAGAAATGATGGCGAGCGCAGGAATTCAGGTGCAAGCCTATACAGAACTACTCGACCAGGAATTCTGGTCGCAAGTTCCGGAAGAAAACAAGAAGGAAGTTTTGACCTCCGATGAAGCCTGGTGCGTGCCACCGCGCAACGTACGAGGTTTCCTCGAAGAGATGTTGCGGCGCGGGGAACTTAAAACCGTAAACGAAATTTTGTTGAAATACGCGGCTTGCGTGAAATTGGACGCCCCCGAGGCGCGGCGCACCACGGCCATTGGTTTGTCAGACTTAGCGGAATTTTATGGAAGCGGCGACGGAAGTGCGTTGATCGATGTGATCCAGCGGCTGGGCGCGCAATTGGCCATAGAGCGTGAACCGGATCTGCAGACCCTGATCGGCGCGGCGTTTGTCCGGATGAGCCAGGAAGCAGGCTCGAAGCGATTTTATCCTGCCATGCAGCAGGCATTGGCTTCTTTGGATGGCGTGGAATCATTGCGGCCGGGCTCGACGAGCAACCTTCGCCAGAGAATCGGAGCCGAAGAGCGTCTGCCGGAATTTATTGAAGATGCGATGCGCAACGGCCAGGTTCCCGATGGCATGCTGGATATTTTGGCGTTGATGCCAAAAGCCTCCCTGCATTACGTCACGCATCGATTTGCGAATTGCGGTTTCCGAGAAGATTGTGAACTCTTGGGAAACATCGTACATGGATTGGGCGAGGAAGCAGTAAACCGTTTGGTCGAAACACTGCAGAGTGCCCCGGCTTCTGAAGCGGCAGAAGTAATCGGCTTGCTCAGCCAATTGTCCGTTCAATCCGTAGAGCGAGTATTGCCGCAAAGGCTGGCGCAATGGCCGCGTTCTTCACATGACCGCGCGATTCGGCAACTTTCTTCGGCACCCGCCAAGGAAAGAGGGCAATTGCTGGTTTCGCTCTACCCTTCACTCGACCCGCTGATTCAACCGCTGGCGTTGGATGAAATGGGCATGAGCGGACAATTGGAATGCATCCCCCTGCTGCTTGAATTGGTTCGCGACGATTCTGCTGCCGGATTTACCCGGATCAAGGCAATTGAAGCGCTGGGAAGACTACGGGCAAGCGCCGCCAGTACTACACTTCAACAGATTCTGGAAACGAAACAAGTGTGGCGGTGGACATATCACAGCGAATTGCGAATTGCCGCAGCACAGGCTCTGCAAAAAATTGAGCCGGCAATGGGATTGGAAAAAATCGCGACCAGCGGACTCGATCGCAAAGATCTTGTGTTGGAACCGATTGACCCGGAACCGAACGCACCAGTGATTCGACAACGCCGCTACGCGCGATTGAAACTTTCGAAGCAAGTCAATGCCGTCACCACAAATCTTAGAGAAGACTTAAAACTTTCCATCCCTGAACTGAACTTAGGTGGGGGAATCGGCTCCTCCAGCCGGCACCTTGCCCCTGGCTCTCTTCTCACCATGAAATTTTCCCATGGAGTGCGAAATATTCGGGCTCAAGCAATCGTACGCGGCGCGCGGCCGCAAGCCATGGCGTTTGAATTCGTGGAAATGGAATTGGATGAACGCGCAAGATTGCGCAAATTATTGCTGGAGCTCGGAGGATTGCCGCAAACCTCAAACGTCAATAACCGAAGTCGCAGGCAAAGTCGAGTCGCCCTCTCAAGATGATTATCCTAGTTTCTCACCTGACCCTACCGTTTGATTCACCGGTCCGAAGAGCAGGTCGCTGAGCTGTCCTGATGGCGGAATGGCGGCCCGGTCACATGGGACGACTGTACCATTGTGGCCACCGTTCAAGAGTCCTACGGTACTAGTGAAGAAGTTCTAATCCAGTTTCGTCGAGGACTATCGACACGAGGTGGGTTTACCGCCTTATGAAAACGGATCCAAAAACAACGGCAGCTCGCGCGTTTGTTCGCAGTTTGAACATCCTCCTGAAATTTGCGCGTCTCTATGGGTACGATCACGCTCGCACGGTGGAGCAGTTGAATATTGCGTGGGACGAGCTGCGCACGGCCGTTCCGGAAGGGGCTGAGACCAGCTTGCTGCTGGGCGCTACGGGATCGCAACTGTTGCTTGATGGCGTCCCGCTAGAAGGTTCACCAGCGGAAAGACAGTTTGCCCAACTCCTGTCAGCTGCCGGCCTGGCCAGTGTTCAGTTCACAGCAGATGTTACGGAACTAGAGATGGCGAGGTTTATTCACGCGTTTCCTACGGGAAAGGCAAAGCCCTCCGAGCTTGCGTTGCAGCTGAAAACGGCTATCGCGGATGCGCGCGGCATTCGCGTCAATGAGATTTGTTTCGTGGCCACAGACTCGCGATTGAAGGATGCCAGCATGGCCGCGCAGATTGCCGCGGCATCGTTGGGAGATGAGCAGGACCAATTTCGCAAAATGCTGAATGATCCGCAAAAGCTACTGGAACTGATTGCGGCTGCGCAAGGCTCTCAATCGGACGGACAGGGCGGAGGCGGCGACGGCTCAGGTGCCGGGGGCAGTGGCGGGGGTGGAACCCTGATCGGCAACTCTGGAGCCGTACTCGGCGGGGTTGCCAGCTGCGGCAGCGGTACGGAAAATGGGTATGCTGGCCGGATGGGAGCCCGGCCAGGCCTTGCCACGGCTGGCCAGAGTGGCCCTGGTTCGAGCGCCAGCGCACACGCTGCGAAAAATGCCCACGCCGGCGAGCCCGATGACGAGGAAATTTACCGGATTCTTCGCGCGCTCACGAGCTTTGGAAAATTGGGTGTGGGTGATAATCCGGCAGGGGCAGCAGTTGAATTTCAACAACAGGTCACGCAACTGCCTGGGCGCGCGCAGGACACTCTGCGTAACGCGTTGGCGGGCATCGCAGAGCAAGGTCGACAAGCCAAGCTCGACAAGGATGTACTGATCCAACTTGCCGAACACTTATCCATTCGCTTTGCTCTGGAACGTTTCGAGCGCGGCGAAGTGAAAGTAAATGCGGTGCGGCAGATGCTGGACCGCATGAATCAGGAAGTGGAAAGCCTGCGGAAGATTTTGGGCCAGCACGAAGACAAGATGGCCGAAGCGGGAATCCTGGTTGAGTCGCATCGTGAATTGCTCGATCGGCAATTCTGGTCCACGGTTCCGGAAAATGCCAAGCGCGAGGTTTTGCTGTCGGAAGAAGCGTGGTGCATTCCGCCGAAAAATGTGCAGTCCTACGTTTCCGATTTGATAGGGCAGGGAAATGTCGCCGAAGCGATCAGCATTTTGCAAAACTATGCCAGGTGCGCGGATAGCGAAGAACCGGACGCGCGCAAGCGAGCGGCGACGGGATTGTCAGAGCTTGCGGAATTGTACGCGCAAGCAGACCCGAGATTGCTTGCCGAGGCGCTCCGCCATGTGGGCCTGCGGCTGAGTGTTGAACAAGACCAGGATTTGCAATCGTTGGTCAGCGCCGCGTTCGTTCGCTTGAGCCAGGAAGCGGCTTCGCAAAGGCAATTTGCGGCGATGGCTCAAGCGCTCGATTTGCTTGCTGGAGTCGAATCGCAAAGGCCCGGCATCGCTCGAACCCTGCGCGGGAAAATGGGAATTGAAGAACGCGTGCCCGAGTTTGTCGAAGAGGCTCTCCGGGCACGCGAAGTTTCCGCAGGCCTGACCGGCGTGCTGAGGCAGCTTCCGCAGATTGCCATGGAGCAGCTTGCGGCGCGCTTTAACCGCTGCCAATTGCGCGACGACGTAGAAAACGTAGCCAGCCTGGCTCATGATTTAGGCGAGGAAGCGCTGCAATATTTGCGCAGCACCGTCCGTGGTGGGCCCGTAGCCGAGGCGGTGGAAATGGTGGGATTGCTAGCGAGACTCGATCCCCAAGCCGCGGAGGTTTTCCTGCCGAGCCGACTGAAAGATTTTCCGCGCACCGCGCAAGACCGAGTTGTGCGGCAAATCGCCGCCAGCGGTGCGCCCGAACGTTGCCGGATTTTCCTCGGTCTCTTGGATCACGTCGACCCGATGGTGATGCCGCTGGTTGTGGATGAAATCGGAATGACCGGGGAACGAGAAGCCCTCGGTCGCTTGCTAACGCTCGCCGATGGCGATCTGCCGAATAACGCCGCGCCCTTCCTGCGCGTTAAGGCTATCGAAGCGTTGGGCCGCCTGGAAGCGAGCGCATCGATCCCCACCCTGAGAAGAATAGTTGAAGCTCGCAAGGTGCTTGGCTGGCAATACCCGCAGGAGTTGCGAATCGCGGCACTGCAAGTGCTTGAAAAGCTGCAACCGGAGTGGGTTCGAGAATTTTTACCCAAAAGCGGTATCGAGACGGTTGAAATGTCGCTCGCTCCACTGGAAATAGCGGTAAATTCAAAATTTGTGCGGCAGCGCCGCCATACCCGAGTTCGTCTCCAGAAGAACGTTTCTGCGGTCAGCACAAATTTGAAGCAAAACTGCAAATTGGACATCAAGATGGCCAGCCTGTCTGGCGGATTGGCTACCACCAACATGCATTTGGCACCTGGCACCCAGGTGCAACTCAAGATGCAGCTTGGAATGCGCAATTTGCAAGCAACCGCGCTGATGCGCGATTACCGTGCGCAGGATATGGCGTTTGAAATCGTGGATATCAGCCTCGAAGAACGCAGCAAATTCCGAAAACTGCTTCTCGAAAATATGCGGAAAGGCTAACCGCTAAATTGCCCGCGAAACGCAGATAGAAATTTCTGATAGGAACCCAATCAGTAACCCTTCCCTAGTACTACACTACAGTACCTTTGGAGGATTTACTGGCTTACTTTCAATCCCTTACCCTCTATTCACACGAAGAACCGAGTGGAAAGAGCATACCGCCCAGAGCAGAGGATGCAGAGGCTTCGTGCAGCTGGGAGACCTGTGTCTGTGGCAATGCAACGGCGGCTGGTGTTTCTCTTTTTGGTTGCCGCTATTCTCTTGCCTCAGGCATTTGCGGAAGAGCAGCGCGATTCCTTTCCGGGTCATCCACGATTTACGATTCAGCGATTAAGCGAAGAATTTGGCTTGGACGCGGTTACCGTAACGGCCCTGGGGCAGGATGCCCAGGGATTTCTGTGGATCGCCACGCAGACCGGTTTGTACCGCTACGACGGTGCCCGGGCTCAGAAAATGCCTGAAGTGGAAGGTATTACCGGCCACTACATCGTGGATCTGTTGATCGCGCCAGACGGCACCCCCTGGTTTGCGGGAAACCATGGCATCGCCCACTTTCACAACGGCCAATTCGAGCCGCTCCCCATCCCCGCCTCGGCGATGCCATTGGCAACTGGCAATCAGTTGTTCGCCGTCGATTCGAAGGGCACTGTTTTCGTTCTGTTGTTCAAACAAGGCGTGCTGCGTATAGATCCGACCGATCCCACACGCAGCAAACTCCTCGAAGACGCCGCTCTAGCTCGGGAGAGTGCTGCGGGAATTGTTCGTGGTCCGGACGACACCATCTGGTTTACCTATGGCGGGCACCTGGCCCACATTCCAAGCGGATCCACAACAATTGAAACTGATCTGCAAATCAAGCTGCCCAAAGAGCGTATCGTAGCGCTACTCTTTGACGGGACGCAGACCCTGTGGCTGCGCACCACTGCTCGGCTGGCGAAACTTGATCCGCAATTACACAAAGTTGAGTTCGAGAGAGCTGTTGTCGGGTCGGCCAACGAAGAGGAAGGCAAACCGTCGGTCGATCAGCAAGGAAGATTGCTGGTGCCGTCCTCGATGGGGTTGTATTGGCAGCAGGGCCGGCGCTGGACCATGATCACCGACAAGCAAGGCATCTCGAGCAACGACATCGAATGTGCGCTCGAAGACCGGGAAGGAACGTTGTGGGTTGCCGGCTCCGGGACCGGACTGGATCGACTGCCGGGCGTACATGAATGGGAGGCTTGGACTACGGCCGAAGGCTTGCCTGACAACACAACCTGGTCCACACTGCGAGATCGTTCCGGACGCTTGTGGGTCAGCACATCGCGTGGCATTGGAGTTTGGAATGGAGAGGCCCAGCGATGGGAAAAGATCCCAGCGTTGGCTCCCTACGCACACCGCGAAATCCGCCAAATCCAACTCGCGGGAGATGGCGCGGTCTGGGGTCTGACGGGGACCGGGGCGATCATCCGAATCAACCCGGATGACTTCGAAACGAAGTTGTACAGCACCTATCAAGGAAATGCCTTTATAACCATCGTGAGTTCGCCCGATGGCAGCATTTGGTCAACCACTCGATCGCACATTGTGCGATTCAGCCCAAACAATGCTTGGAATGAACCCGTGGAAATGCCGTCGCCTGCCAATGGCGCAGGAGACGTTGAGTCCCTGGCGTTCTCACCAAATGGAGTACTGTGGGCGACTGGGCCAGGTAAGTTGCACCGCTACGACAGGCAGATCTGGCGTACGTTTACCACGCAGGACGGCTTGCAGGGGCAAACCCTCACAGGTCTGGTGGCGCTCACTGATTCTGAGCTGTGGCTCGCCTACGATGACGTCGTATGCATAACCCGCCTAAGATTAGACGCGGCAGGCAATCCCCATATGGAGCATCACAAGTGGGACTACTCGATCCTTGGTCATGATTCGCAGAATCGCCTGTGGTTTAACGGTACGGATGGAATTCACATTCTTTCGCCAGATGGAGCGATGCAGAGAAAATCCCATGCCGATGGGTTGCTGTGGGACGACGTCAGTCCCTGGACCGGTGTGCGCGAAGAATCCGATGGTAGCTTCCTGATTGCAACCTCGCGCGGCCTGGCACGCTACCAGCCCTCCGCTCTGTCTCATGCCGAAATCGCTCCGAGTGTGGCTTTCACGTCAGTTTCGCTTGGTGGAGTGGAACGACGGTTCACCGACGTCCCGGAGGTTCAGCCCTCGGAAGGCTCTTTAACGGTTCAGTTTACCCCATTGGTCTTGGACAATCCCGATCGCGTCTCCTGCCGGTACCAATTGCAAGGACTTGAAAAGGTGCCTGCCGATACGCAATTGCGGGAAGTGCATTACGGAGCGCTCCCAGCCGGAAAATACGAATTTTGGGTAGAATGCCAGAACGCAGATTCAAAGGTTCAATCTGCGCACGCGACATTTCGCTTCCGCATTTTGCCGAAGATTTGGCAGACCTGGTGGGCACAATTGCTCGGCGCTGGTTTAGGATTGGTGGCCATTTGGGTGTTTGTTTCCATGCGGACGCGAACGGAAAGCAGGCGGCGACGAGAATTGGAACTAGCCGTCGCTCAACGAAGCGCGGAACTCTTGCAGAAAAACAAAGAACTGGAAGAAATTTCGCTGACCGATCCGTTGACCATGACGCGAAATCGCCGGTATTTTTATGAGACCATTTCCACGGACATCGCGCAGGCTCTGCGATCGCATTTGAAAACGGTGAATCCTGATGTGCCTGCGGTGCCAAAGCATGAGCTGATTTTTGTGCTTGTGGATATTGACCGCTTCAAACGGGTGAACGACGAATACGGCCACGCTGCCGGAGATCGCTTGCTGAAGGAAGTGGCCAAGCGGATTGCGTCGGTGATGCGCCGCTCGGACGATTTAGTCCGCTGGGGCGGGGAGGAGTTTCTGCTGGTTTGCCGCACCACGGATCGAGAAAACGCCGGGATGCTGTGCAACCGCGTGCTGGAAGCAGTCCGCGATTTGCCCTTTGATGTCGGCAATGGCGTGCAAGTGCACAAAACTTGCTCGATTGGCTGGGCGCCGTTTCCGTGGCTGGTGGATGACGTCGGATTACTCTCGATCGATAACGTGATCGAGTTGGCCGATAAGGGTTTGTATTTAGCGAAACGCGAAGGGCGCAACCGCAGCTTCGGTATGGTGCCGGCAGCGGACCTCGGCCTCCGCGACAATCTGTCGATGGAAAAGCTGCGCGAATGCCCGCCGGAGTTGGTTCAGATCGTCTGACCTTATAGCGATTCCCTAAGTTGAAGTCGTCAATTTCTACCCTCCGGCGTGTATGTCCTCACCGAGGGGGATCGCCCCAGCGGACCAAGCGTATGACCATCTTGTTCTGCGACAAGAGAAAATTACAGGTCCGCGATGCACCCACTACAACTGGTTGCTTCTCCCAACTCCGCTCTTTTCAGATGCTTTCGATTCTAGCCCAGGCAGTCCTACACGCTGCCCAGGCTTGATATTGAAGTGCCATTTTGGGCCAACGCGAGTAGCGCCGAAGTTTGTCCAGATTACCCGAGTCTGTGGTGTCTGTTGGCGATGGCGCATCCAACCAGTTACAATTAGTTGTTTGCTTGGACCAAGATGAATTGGTCTAGTTGGAACAACTAGATACGATTGCCAAGCGTCAGGAGCCGGCAAAGCATCCATGGAAGTAGCCCAGGTACTAGATAAAGTTCTAGCGCGATTCATAGGAACGAAGCATGAACGCGACATCAAGAAACTCCAGCCGATGGTTCTGTCCATCAACGCGCTGGAGAGCGGGATGCAAGAGCTGTCCGACGAGCAACTCAAAGAACGCTTTTTGGCTTTGCGCACCCAAGTTCAGGAAACCCTGAAAGATGCCGATCCGGCGGAAGCTTCCTATAAAGAAGAATTACGGCGAGCGCTGGACCCCGCGATTGTGCCTGCCTTTGCCTTGGTTCGCGAGGCAGGACGACGCTATTTGAAAATGCGGCACTTCGATGTGCAGTTGATCGGCGGCATGGTGCTGCACGACGGAAAGATCTCGGAAATGAAGACGGGGGAGGGGAAGACTCTCGTCGCAACCCTTCCGGCCGCACTCAATGCTTTAGCTGGCCGCGGTGTGCACTTGGTGACCGTGAACGATTATTTGGCGCGACGCGACGCGGAATGGATGAGCCCCCTCTATAAGGGATTGGGCTTGAGCGTCGGTGTGATCGTGCATGATCTTGATGATGAGCAGCGGCGCGCGGCCTATGGCGCTGATCTTACCTACGGAACGAACAACGAGTACGGCTTTGATTACCTGCGCGACAATATGAAGTTTGATTTGGCCAGTTGTGTCCAGCGCGGCCATCAATTCGCGATCGTGGACGAGGTCGACTCCATCTTGATCGACGAAGCGCGCACCCCGTTGATTATTTCCGGGCCTTCGGAAGAATCCACCGACAAGTATTTCAAGATCGACAAAATCATTCCGAAGCTGATTCAGGATATCGACTACACTCTCGATGAGAAGCACCGCACCGCCACGCTGACAGAAGAAGGCGTTAGCAAGTGCGAACGCTTACTCAGTCTCGGCAACTTGTACGATCCCGCGCATATGGAAACGATTCACCACGTTTACCAGGGATTGCGCGCGCATACACTGTATAAGCGCGACGTCGATTACGTGGTGAAGGACGGGGAAGTCATTATCGTTGATGAATTTACCGGTCGTCAGATGCCCGGCCGTCGCTGGTCCGATGGACTGCACCAGGCTGTCGAAGCAAAAGAAGGCGTGAAGATCGAGCGCGAGAACCAGACGCTAGCGACAATCACCTTTCAAAATTACTTTCGTATGTACAAAAAGCTGGCAGGCATGACCGGAACAGCGGAAACAGAAGCGGCAGAATTTGGGAAAATTTACAGCCTCGATGTGGTGGCGATTCCCACGAACCGGCCGCTGATCCGCAAAGAAAATCCCGATGTGGTTTACCGCACGGAAACCGAAAAATTCCACGCAGTGGTGAACGGTATTCTGCAAGAGGACAATTCACTGGCCCACGGCATCCGGCAATTGAACGAACGCGGGCAGCCCGTGCTGGTTGGCACGATTTCGATTGAGAAGTCCGAAACAATCGCGGAACTCTTGAAACAGGCAGGCATTCCACACCAGGTTTTGAACGCCAAGCAGCATGAACGCGAATCACGAATCGTGGCGCAGGCTGGCCGCAAGGGCGCAGTGACCGTAGCGACCAACATGGCAGGCCGTGGTACTGACATTTTGTTGGGTGGTAATCCGGAAGCGATGACGCGCGAACATTTTCTGAAGAACAAACTGGCTATCCCTTACGCTTCTGCCCCGGCGGTTATCTCCGCGGACAGCAAAAATGGCGCCGCCCCGGAACCCTCCGTGCAGATGGTGCTGTTCCAGCACGAGGGGAAAATCTTCCAGGTGCCGAAGGATCAGTGGGATCCGATTTACCAACAGTTTGCGGAGCAGTGTAAGGCGGAACACGATGAAGTTGTTTCCCTTGGTGGGTTGCACATTCTGGGTACAGAGCGCCATGAAGCGCGCCGCATTGACAATCAACTACGAGGCCGCGCTGGCCGCCAAGGGGACCCTGGCAGTTCGCGCTTTTTCCTCTCCTTGGAAGATGACTTAATGCGCATTTTTGGAGGCGAACGCATGAAGCAGTTGATGTTCCGCCTGGGAATGACGGAAGGCGTGCCCATCGAATCGCGTTTGATCTCAGGCCGTATCGAAAATGCCCAGAAATCTGTCGAAGCACAAAACTTCGATGCCCGCAAGCATCTGCTTGAATACGACGATGTGATGAACAAGCAGCGCGAAACAATTTACGCGATTCGCCGCTCGGCCCTGGAAGGGAAAGATCAGCGCGATTACGTGCTGGGAATTGCGGAAGATGTTGCGCGCGAACTGGTAGATCGTTATTGCCCCCGCGAGCAGCATCCCGGTCAGTGGAATAGTACCCCACTGTTGGCGGAAGTGAACAGCCAGTTCGGAATTGATCCCAAAGCGGCTGGTGCGGATCCTACGACACTCAATCACGATCAGTTATCAGACGCGTTGGCGGAAGCGGTTCAGAATCGCTACGAAGAGAAGGAGAAGCAGTTTAGTCCGGATTTGTTGCGATGGCTGGAACGCCGCATCATCTTGGATGTTGTCGATACCCAGTGGAAAGACCACTTGCTCTCGCTCGATCACCTGAAGGAAGGCATCGGACTGCGCGGCTACGGACAAAAAGATCCATTGGTCGAATTCAAGAAAGAAGCCTTCATCCTTTTTGAAGATATGATGGCTCGCATCGATAACGAAACAGTGCGGTATCTGTATCACGTTCAGATTCAGCAGGGCGAGCCGCCTGCCACGCAACAACAGCGGCAACAAGCCGTGCCCGAACCAGCACAGTCGCGCAAAAGTGCTCAGGCCGCTGTGGCCAGCGCCGCGGCAAGAGCGGAGGAACCGGCTGCCGCGCCTGCGCGCTTGCCTGACTTCGCGCGCGCGATGGAGCGCCGCCAGGAGCGTCAACAACGAGACCTGCAGTATCAAACCGGTGCAGCGCAAGCTGAAGCGCCGAAGCCTGTGAAGGCTGGAGCAAAAGTGGGGCGTAACGATCCTTGTCCTTGCGGTTCCGGCAAAAAATTTAAGAAGTGCCACGGCGCAAGCGCCTGACCAAAAATCTTCTGAACCAAACGAGGACACATGCCACCAGGTCCGATGCAAATGCCGGAACGCCAGCCAATTCCGGGAGTGAAGAATCTTGTCGCAGTAGCCAGCGGCAAAGGTGGAGTTGGCAAAACCACGGTCGCCGTGAATCTTGCATTGGCGCTGTCGAAACTCGGCTTCAAAGTTGGATTGCTCGATGCCGACGTGTACGGGCCAAATGTGCCGATTATGCTTGGCTCGACCGCAGAGCCCATGGCAACGGGCGCACAGCGAATCATTCCGGTCGAGGCGCAAGGCATCAAAATGATTTCGATGGGATTGCTAAATCCTGGAGACAAACCGGTGATTTGGCGCGGCCCTATGCTGCATAGCGTGATTACGCAATTCTTGCGCAGCGTGGAGTGGGGCGAGCTGGATTACCTGGTGATCGATCTTCCTCCGGGCACTGGTGACGTGCAATTGACCCTGATCCAGACCGTCGCTGTAACCGGAGCTGTCATCGTTACCACCCCCTCGATTGTGGCGCTCGCCGATGTGCGCAAAGCAATCGAGATGTTTCGCCAGGTGAATGTAGAGGTGCTCGGGGTGGTGGAAAATATGAGCTCGTTCCGTTGCCCGGACTGTGGAAAGGCCATCGATATTTTTGGACATGGCGAAGGGGCGAAAACTGCGACGGAGTATGGCGTGCCGATGCTGGGCGAAATCGAAATTGATCCACGTATCCGTCTCGGAGGGGACACCGGTAAGCCGGTTGCCGCGCAAGGCGAATCCGCGCCTGCCGCGCAGAGCCTGTTCCGCATCGCCAAAGCTGTAGCCGCGCGGTTGCAGGCGGTCGGCGCCCTATCCGGCGGGCCCAACGTTCAAATCGATTAGCTCAAGCTTTGTTGCTGGCGAAGTTGCCACCCGAGTAAAGGTCATCGCATCCCTCGCCGATTTTGCGAGCGGCCCGCTTTTTCTGTACACTCAACTCCCACGGAACAGTTCCTCAAATTAATTCGTTCCCGGAAGTGAGGTGGTCATGGGTGAGGCGCGCGCGGCCGAGGGCACCGCCCAAGGCGCGGCCACTCCCTCCCGCCGGGGAGATTGGGCACTTCTGGGCGGGTTCGCTCTTGTCTCCTTTGTTCTCCACACCATTTTGTATCGTGGCTACGGGTTTTTTCGCGATGAACTTTATTTCATTGCCTGCAGCAAACATTTGGCCTGGGGTTACGTTGATCAGCCACCGGGCGTCGCGGTGCTCGCGTGGCTCGGTCGCCATCTCTTTGGCGACAATCTTTTCGCGGTGCGCTTCTTTCCAATTGTTTTTGTTTCCCTGCTGATTATTTTGGTCGGACTCACAGCCCGGGCGATGGGCGGTAGCCGCTTCGCAATGGCGCTCGCGTGCCTCTGTACGTTTGCCGTGCCACAGTATTTTGGCACCTGGCTCAACACCGATATGTTCATGACCCTTGGCTGGGCGGCGTGCGCATGGATCGCTGCGCGAGTTTTTTCCGGCGAGAGTCCAAGATTATGGATTTGGTTTGGGGTATTCGCCGGGCTCGCGCTGCAGGGAAAACATGCCATGGTGTTTTTCGGCCTGGCCTTCCTTCTTGGGTTGATCCTGACAAAGCAACGTCGCTATCTGGCCGGACCGTGGCTGTGGATCGGTGGCTTCATGGCTTTTCTGATTGCGCTTCCGAACATCATCTGGGAATCGCGGCACAACTGGGCCACCTACGAACTACTCTCCAACATCGCCCACAGCGACAAGAACGTCGTGCTCAACCCCTGGAGATATCTGGCATCCAACATCCTGTCGTTCACCGTGCTCCCCTCCATCATTGCGTTTGTCGGACTTGGATGGCTGTTGTTCACTGATCGCGGCAAACCGTTTCGCGCCCTCGGCTGGACCTGGGTCATTTCCTACGCGCTGATGATTTTACTGAAAGGGAAGGACTACTACCTGACACCGGTGTATTCCACTCTGTTTGCCGCCGGAAGCGCTGGAATCGCTCGGTGGATCGATGGATTTCGCAATCCGCTCTCTCGAAAATTTGCCAAGCCATTGTTGTTTGCGTCGACTTTGCTTGGCTCCATGGTTGGTTGGCCCTTCGCGATGCCGATGATGCCGGTGGAAAAATTTATTGCCTACGAGGCTGCGTTGGGAATCAAGCCGTCCTCAGCCGAACACACACAACTTGCCATGCTGCCCCAGCAATACGCCGATCAATTCGGTTGGCCGGAAATGACCGCACAAGTCGCGAAAGTGTACGACTCGATTCCCGAACTAGAGCGCAAAGATTGTGGCATTTTGACGCAGAATTATGGCGAAGCAGGTGCGATCGATTATTTCGGGCGGGCTTACGACTTGCCGCCGGCGATTTCTGGCCACCAGAATTATTTTTATTGGGGACCGCGGGGTTATACCGGTTCTTGCTTGGTCATCATCGGCCGGACGCGCGAACAATTGCGGCAACAATATGAAACGGTGATCGAGGAGGGTGAAATTTATCATCCCTACGCGATGCCATTTGAAAATCATCGCGGAATTTGGATTGTTCGCGGGCCAAAATACGGTTCGCTGCAGGAAGCTTGGCCCACTTTAAAGTTGTGGATATAGTCTGCTCTCCAATTTCCCTTTCGCAAGCCCGGGCGTTCGCCCCGCAAGACTCTAGATTGCCTGGAGTGTTCGCAGAACACCAGGCTAGTTCGGGCCGACCAACGAGAGGTAAGATAACCTTGGATTTTTCCGGGAGTTGACGACATGGATGGCAAAGTTCCCATCGATGCGGAGCTGGCCCGCGACCGGCGCCTGATTGGCGGTATCGGACTGCTCGTTTTTCTCGCGCACATGCTGGTCAGCGGTCGTTACGGCTATTTCACGGACGAATTGTATTACCTCGCATGCAGTCGCCATCTTGCGTGGGGATATGTCGACCAGCCGCCGCTGATTGCTTGGCTCACCTGGCTCGAGCGCGTAACCCTTGGCGATTCGCTTACGGCGTTGCGCTTTCTGCCCGCAGTGGCTGCCGGCCTGAGAGTTGTAGTCACGGGATACCTCTCACGCGAACTGGGCGCAAAACGTTTTGGCATTGCCCTCGCATGCACGTGCGTGGCAGTTGCGCCGCTGTATCTCGGTCTGGATTCGCTGCTCACCATGAATGTGTTCGAGTCGCTGTTCTGGATGGGCGCTGCGCTGATTGCGCTTAAAATCTTCAACGGCGCAAGCCCCAAATTGTGGCTGGCGTTTGGCTTGGTTTGCGGCTTTGGCCTGCTCAACAAACATTCGATGCTGTTTTTTGGCTTTGGCCTGGTCGCTGGACTGCTTCTCACCAGGCAGCGCAAGCAACTCGATGAACCGTGGTTCTGGCTTGGCGGCCTGATTGCCCTCGGGATTTTCCTGCCAAATCTCATCTGGGAGATCCAGCATCACTTCCCCATCATCGAAGTTTTGCAGAGTGTGCAACGTAGCGGCCGCAACGCAGAATTGAAACCGCTGATGTTTATGCTCGTCCAGGTGCTCATTCTGCATCCGCTCGCAGCGCCCGTGTGGATCGCCGGGTTGCTGCTGCTGTTGCGCGATCCCGAGGGCAAGGGCTGGCGCGTTTTGGGAATCACGTATCTGGTCATCATGCTTTGCATGTTGCTGTTTCGCGGCCGAATGTATTATCCCGGTCCGGCCTATCCGATGCTCTTCGCGGCAGGTGGCGTGGTATTCGATGGATGGTTTTCGCGAATGCAAAGCGGACGTTGGCTGAGGCCTGCCTACATCATCGTGCTGGTGGTTACCGGAATCATGCTAGCGCCTTTTGGGTATTTTCCGTTGCTGAGTGTCAACCAATACATTGCGTACTCACGATTCCTGCACTTTCAGCCTGTGAAACTGGAAAATCACCGGATGGGCCCGTTGCCGCAAATCTATGCCGACCAGTTCGGCTGGAAAGAAATGGCGCAGGTAGTGGCCGCTGCCTATTACAACCTTTCTCCCGAAGAGCAAAAGAGTTGTGGCATTTTTGCACAGAACTATGGGCAAGCGGGGACAATCGATTTTTTCGGTGCGAAACTGGGTTTGCCCCCGGCAATTTCTGGCCACCAGAATTATTTTTATTGGGGACCACACGGTTTCAGCGGCCAGTGTTTGATCGTGATGGGTGACACACCGGAGAGACTCGGCGAATTATTTGAGAGCGTGGAAAAGGTGGGTACCGTCGATCACCCGCTGTCCATGCCCTATCAGCATTTTGATGTCTATCTTTGCCGCCGCCCTAGATTTGGAACGCTGCAGGATATCTGGCCGAAGATCAAGAGATGGGGTTAGCAGGGCGGCCCGGACTTCGATCCGCCTGCAGTTTTAATTCCTCTTGCAAGCACCCGCGACACCAGCAGCCCGCAGACCTTTCACCGGTGGGCACGGCAAGTCTGTGCGGAAACTCGGCACACCAGCAGGGGTCCTTGGGCCGGCAGTCGATCGGTCCATTACACACGACACAGCGGGTCTGCATGGACAGAGTATGGCGCGAACGCCTGCCTCAGTCGAGCAGATCATCCCTAGCCTACCCCCTCTAGGGGCAGCCTTCTCTAGTGTCTATAGGGTTAAATAGCCGGCGTTGCTTGTCAGCAACGCAATACGGATGATATCTTGAAGGTGCGGAATCGCGCGAAATCCCGATTCGAATAGAGGTTATACCTTTTTTCTTCAATGACTTACGGGGATTGGCACACTCTTGAGCCGGACACCAGACATTCGACCGTATAAAGGCAAGTGGCCCCAAATTGCCTCTTCTGCTTACATCGATTCTGCTGCAGTACTCATCGGCGACGTGACGATTGGTGAGGATTCAAGCGTCTGGCCACTGTGTGTGGTGCGCGGCGACGTGCACTATATCCGTATCGGCAACCGCACCAACGTTCAGGACGGCTCTGTTCTCCATGTGATGAAAGATGAGTGGCCGCTGGTGCTCGAAGATGAAGTGACAGTTGGGCATTCTGTCACGCTGCACGGCTGCACGATTGAGTCGCGCTGTCTGATCGGCATGGGTGCCGTTATTTTAAATGGCGCGCGTGTTGGAACTGGTAGCATCGTCGCCGCCGGCACGCTGATTCCTGAGCGCACGGTGATTCCCGCCGGTAGTTTGGTGATGGGATCACCGGGAAAAGTCAAGCGCGCTTTAACCGACGCCGATCGCGATTCGATTGCTGCGTATGCGGCGCGCTACGTTTCCTACAAAAATATTTACAAGAGTGACGTGGCAGGCACGAACAACGCGGAGTCGGCGAACTGACATGACTCTCTTTCTTTACGCTTTGTCGCCCAGTTGGTTTTTCGATTGGAGTCCGCGCAGCGACGAATCTTTCTCAGGGTCAAATGGCTGAAAAAAGAAAATTCCAGGCAATCAAGGGCACTCGCGATCTTCTCCCACCGGAGACAGAACTGTGGAATCGCGTGGAGCAAACTGCGCGCCAAGTGTTCGGCACGTTCGGTTTCGGCGAAATTCGTCTGCCTATTTTTGAGCCGACGGAATTGTTTGCTCGCTCGATCGGTTTGGATACGGACGTCGTGTCAAAGGAGATGTATTCGTTTGAAGATCGCGACGAGACATCTGTTAGCCTGCGCCCGGAGGCGACCGCTTCAGTGTGTCGCTCATTCATAGAACATGGCATGCACGCGCTGCCTCAGCCGGTGAAGCTGTATTACACGGGGCCGATGTTTCGCCGCGAGCGGCCACAAAAGGGGCGTTATCGCCAGTTTTATCAGATTGGTGCAGAAGTTCTGGAGGCGTTACAACCCGGCCTGCAGGATTCCGCGAAGAACACTGGAAAAGATGCCGCCGTCGATGCTGAGGTGATCGAGATGGTGATGGCGTTCTTTGCCAAGATCGAACTCGACGGCGTGCAACTTGAAATCAATTCGATCGGTTGTCGCGAATGCCGCCCCAAATACATAGAATTGCTGCGCGCCCGATTGTTAGAAGAGAAAGACAAACTCGGCCTCGACAGTCAGTACCGGATCGACAACAATCCCTTGCGGGTGCTCGATTCAAAGCTCGAATCCGAGCAGGAAATCATCGCCACGTTGCCGCACATCAACGAGCATCTGTGTGAAACCTGCGCAAAGCAGTATGCCGAAGTAAAACGGCAGCTTGCGGTGCGCGAAGTATCCTATAAGGAAAATTGGCGACTGGTCCGCGGCCTCGACTATTACATGCGCACGACATTCGAGATCACCGCGCGGGGCCTGGGCTCGCAGAATGCCGTCTGCGGCGGCGGACGCTATGATGGGTTGGTCGAAATACTGGGTGGCATGCCGACCAAGGGCATCGGCTTCGCCATCGGCGAAGATCGCCTGATTCTTTCGCTCGAGGCGGCAGGAAAGGGCCACGTGGCGAAGGGCTGCGACGTGTACATCGCGTGGATGGGCGAGAAGGCCCAAGACACTGCGATTCACGTGGCGCGCACGTTGCGGCAAGCCGGTTTTCGCGTGGAACTGCCACCGGTCGAGCAGAAATTTGGCAAGGCTCTCGGCCAAGCCGATAGGATTGGTGCTAGGCACGCGCTAATTCTTGGCGACGAGGAAATCGCCAGCGGCAAGTGGACCGTGAAGACTCTAGCCGACAGCTCGCAACAGAAATTGACAGAGGCAGAATTGGCGGAGTTTTTGCGCAAGCACCATGGTTCACCCCTCAGGAGCGCAGACACCTAATTTGAATTGGTGCCTGTGGCTTTGTAAACTCTCGAGGCGGAAGACCCGAGCTACCGCGCAGCAGCAAAATTAGAGGGAGAGGAAACTGACGTGCTCGATGTTTTGGGTAATTTGAAGCGCACACATTATTGCGGAGAACTTCGCGCCGCCGACGCGGGCTGCGACACCATCGTAATGGGATGGGTTCACCGTCGCCGTGACCTCGGCAATCTGCTGTTTCTCGACATCCGCGATCGGTCGGGAATTGTGCAGGTTGTATTCAACACGGAAAGCCAGCCCGAAGCGCATGCCAAAGCCGAGCAGGCTCGCAGCGAATTCGTCGTTGCCGTTGAAGGCAAGGTTACCAAACGCGACCGCGCCAACACCGATATCGGCACGGGCGAAGTGGAAATCGTGGCCAACAAACTGCATATTCTGAACAACGCAAAGACCCCACCGTTCCCCGTGGAAGAAGACATCAACGCGGCAGAAGAGACACGCTTGCGTTACCGCTATCTCGATTTGCGCCGGCCGAAGCCGTATCGCAACCTTGCCCTGCGCCATAAAATTCTCTTGGAAATTCGTAAGACCATGGACGAATTGGGCTTCATCGAAGTGGAGACGCCGATGTTGACCCGCTCCACTCCTGAAGGGGCGCGCGATTATTTGGTTCCCAGCCGCGTGCATCATGGGCAGTTCTACGCATTGCCGCAATCGCCGCAGATCTTTAAGCAGATTTTGATGATCGGGGGACTAGACCGCTATTTCCAGATCGTGAAATGTTTCCGCGACGAGGATCTGCGCGCCGACCGCCAACCGGAATTTACACAACTCGATGTGGAAATGTCTTTTCCGCGCCAGGAAGACATTTTCGGCGTAATCGAAAACGTAATGGTGCGTGCATGTGCTGTAGCCGGAATCAAAGTGGAGGCTCCTTTTCCGCACATGCTGTACAGGGATGCGATTCGTAAGTACGGTAGCGACAAGCCTGATAGGCGATTCGGCATGGAGTTGCACGAAGTGACCGAATGTTTTCCGCCGGAAGCGAAACAGAAGCTGCAGATTGAAGGAACGGTGTTTGCATTTGCGGCGCCCGGGGCGGCGACCTACTCGCGCAAGCAGCTGGATGAGTTGACCGAAAAGGCTAAAGCCATCGGGGCGCGCGGTGCATATTTCATAAAGGTCTTAGCCGAAGGCACCACGTCCACGATCGAGAAATTGATCGGCGCAGAGAACGCCAAGCAGGTAGGCGAGTTATGTGGCGCCAAGACCGGTGATTTGGTTGTAGCCGTTTCGGCCAAGCAGGAAATCAAAGGCACTGAAGCGGCTGCGCTGGTTGCGGGCCAATTGCGTTTGCAGCTGGGCGAAGCGCTCAGCCAGATCGACAAAACGAAGTGGAAATTCCTGTGGCTCACTGGCTTTCCGCTTTTTGAATGGAGTGAGTCCGACAAAGCCTGGGTCAGCGCGCAACATCCTTTCACCGGAATCGTTGATGAAGACTTGGGGAAACTCGAAACCGCGCCCTGGGAAGTGCGCTCCAAGGGCTACGACCTGGTGCTCAATGGTGTTGAACTCGGATCCGGTAGCATCCGAATTCACCGCCAGGATGTTCAGGAGCACCTCTTCAAAACGCTCGGCCTCAGCGAAGAAACTCTGCGCCGCCGCTTCGGATTTTTCCTTGATGCACTCACCTATGGCACGCCTCCACACGGCGGCATCGCGCTCGGCTTGGATCGTGTTGTGATGCTTCTCACCGGTGAAAAATCCATCCGCGAAGTCATCGCTTTTGCGAAAACGACCGCCGCGGTCGATTTGATGGCAGATTCGCCGAGCGAAGTTGATACAGAGCAATTGGACCAGTTGGGGATACAAATCAAGAACCGATGAGCCGCATCCGTATATTGCCGGAAGGAGTCGCCAACAAAATTGCCGCTGGTGAAGTTGTCGAACGGCCCGCTTCGGTAGTGAAAGAGCTTCTTGAAAACGCACTGGATGCAGGCGCCAATTCCATTCGCATTGAAACGGAAATGGGCGGCAAGCGCATGATTCGCGTGGTCGATGACGGTCACGGAATGGCGCACGACGATGCTTTGCTGGCCTTCGAACGCCACGCCACCAGCAAATTGCGCAGCGCTGACGACCTGCTTTCCATCGCTACCTTGGGATTTCGCGGAGAAGCGCTGCCAACGATCGCTGCAGTTTCCCGCTTGCTGCTGGAAACGCGCGACGCAGCGGAAGCGGAAGGTACCCGCGTAGAATTTGCAGGTGGAAAATTGATTGGGGTAAAGCCCGCCGGACTTCCCGCAGGCACGACGGTCAGCGTTGCCGATCTTTTTTACTGTGTTCCGGCTCGTCGCAAATTTCTGAAATCAGATACTACCGAACTCGGCCACATCGCGTCGCTGGTTACCCATTACGCGCTGGCGAATCCCACAAAGCAATTTATTCTCACCACGCCGACGCACGAAATCATCAATTGTTCGCCAGCAGTTAGAGTGGCCGACCGCGTTTACCAATTGTTTGGCAAGCAGGCTTTGGAAGAGTTGCTCGAGATTCCGCTGACTTCTGCTCCGTTTCGCGCCGCGAACCTTGACCCGCTGATGGAACCGGGCGAAGAATCCTCTCCGCTCACCGTTTCCGGATTTACTTCGCGGCCTGACATTCAGCGTCCCAATCGCAATGGCATCTACGTGTTTGTGAATCGCCGACTGGTCCGTGATCGGCTGATACTCCACGCGATTCACGAAGCCTATCGTAATATTCTGCCTCCTTCGGCATTTTCCGCTACGCTGCTCTTCCTCGAAATGCCCTACGACGAAGTCGACGTCAACGTCCATCCTGCGAAAATCGAAGTGCGTTTTCGGCGTTCGCACTTTGTCCACGATTTTACTCGCGATTCGATTCGCCAGACGTTAATGAGCGTGCGCCCGATCGCCAGTTTTGCGACTGCTGCCAAGGGTTCGGACGCTGCGCCGAACCCGGCTGCGCCTCCGGCTTCCTTTGCTGGCGGATTCGGCGAAAGCAGACTCCATTCCGGCGTGCCCGGCACGGTCATTCGACCGACAGAAGAATTGGGAGTCGACTCGGGAGCTGGTTCTGACTACCCTTCTGGGTCTGGTTTCGATCTGACCAGCGCGTCGCTGCAGCCTGTTCCGCAGCGCTTCACGTTTGAGCCCGGCGGTTCGTTTGCGGATACCGGCGCAGATGGCATGGGCGTCGTTGGTGCCCGACTGAGATCCGTTCCCAACTGGGCGGAAAACCTCGCTAGGCCTAACAGTGACACTCCGGCGACGTTACCGCGCCCCGATCAGATTGCCGATCTGAAACCGCTCGGTCAGGTCAGCTCCAGTTTCATCGTGGCTGTGAATGGCGAAGGTCTTTGGATCATTGACCAGCACGTTGCGCACGAACGGGTACTATTTGAGCAGCACCTAGAAGCACGCCGCGCTGGCCAGGTCCAGTCGCAGCGCATGTTGATGCCGATGGTGATCGATCTTTCTCCGCGACAAATTGTCATCTACGAAAGAATTGCCGAGGAACTTGCCGCAAACGGCTTTGAAGTTGAGCCGATAGGGACGAAGAGCGTGGCCATCCAATCGGTTCCTGCTGGTATTGCCGCAGCTGACGCCGAAGGATTGTTGATAGAAATACTGGATGGCATCGAGCGCGAAAACGCCTCCATATCCATCGAGGCGCTGCAATCCAAAATCGCCGCGTCGACTGCATGCCACGCCGCGATCAAAATCAATATGCCGCTCGAACAGACAAAAATGGAGTGGCTGCTCGGTGCGCTGGCAAAAACGGATTGCCCGATGAGCTGCCCGCACGGACGCCCTGTCGTGCTACGTTATTCCCTGAAAGAAATTGAGCACGCTTTTCACCGAACTTAAATTAAGCTCTCTGCATAGTGCATCGGCTAAGAATGTAAAGGCGAGGTCAACGTGAGCGACACCAAGAAAACTGCGGTGATATTTGGGTTGGCAAATAAGCGCAGCATAGCGTGGGCGATTGCTCAGAAGATGCATCAGGCTGGATGGCAACTCGCGATTTGCTATCAGAACGAACGTCTCGAACAGGAAGCCAAGGACTTGATAACCGATTTGCCGGGTGCCGAAGGATTTATGTGCGATGTTACCTTCGATGATCAGATCGCAAATCTTTTTGAACAACTGAAAGACCGTTACAGTGTGCTGCATGGGGTGGTTCACAGCGTCGCCTTTGCGCCCGCCGAGGATATGAAAGGCGAGTTTTTGAACACCACGCGGGAAGGCTTTCGCATCGCGCACGACACGAGTGTGTACTCGTTGATTGCGGTAGCGCGCAGTGCAGCACCATTGATGACCGAAGGCGGCGGCATCCTAACTCTTACTTACTATGGCGCGGAAAAAGTCGTGCCGAAATATAACGTCATGGGCGTTGCCAAAGCCGCCCTGGAAGCTACCGTTCGTTACCTGGCGAATGATCTTGGCCCCAAGGCCATTCGTGTCAATGCAATCTCTGCGGGTCCGATCAAGACATTGGCGGCTCGCGGCGTCTCGCAGCTTGGCGAAATGTTGAAAACGCATGCGGAGCGTGCGCCGCTGAAGCGCAACGTTGATCCCACCGAAGTTGGCAGCGCTGCAGTTTTCCTGCTCTCCGAGGGCAGTTCCGGGATCACTGGGGAAACGTTGTACGTTGATTGCGGATACAACATCATGGGTTTTTAAGTTATCGCAGTCTGTTCGTTTGAATCTTGTGGTGTGGCTGCCTTATGCCGCCCTTTTTGTGAAATGATAGGCCATAAGAGATGCTGCGGATAAATTAAGGGCCGCGATTCGGACGAATGGATAGAAAACTGACAATCGCGATTGACGGCCCCGCTGGTTCCGGCAAGAGCACGGTGGCGCGTCGAGTTGCCGCCATGATGGGCTACGTCTACCTGGATAGCGGCGCGATGTACCGAGCGGCTGCATTAAAGGTACTGGAAAAGAAAATCCCATTGGACAATGAAGAAAAATTGGAATTGGTCACTCTTGAAACACATATTGAAATGAAATCGCCGACGCCGCAGCAGGAGGCAGAAGGCCTCAAGAATCGTGTTTTCCTCGACGGTCGGGAAGTGACGTACGAAATTCGGACCGCGGAAGTAGCACGGGCAGCCTCTCAACTGGCGACGATTGCCGGAGTGCGCAGGGTGCTGGTCGCAGAGCAAAAGCGCGCCGGCCAGGGTGGCGGCGTGGTGATGGAAGGCCGCGACATCGGCACAGTGGTTTTTCCTTCGGCGGAATTGAAGATTTTTCTCGAAGCCGCCCCGGAGACGCGCGCCCAGCGACGCTGGCTGGAGCACCAGGAAAAGGGTGAGCACATAAGTATGGAAGAAGTATTGATTGAAGTGCGCGAGCGCGACAAACGCGACAGAGAGCGAAAAGTGTCTCCCCTCGTGCGAGCCGCGGATGCGGTGCTGATAGACAATACGGCGATGGGGATTGAGGAAACGGCCCGACTCATTGTGATGCTCGCCAAGGATCGAAAACAGGAAATTGCCACAGTTCGTGGGGGATATCCGTGAAGAATATC